>MDSZ01207769.1_pt1 | contig 15257 bp, 13 predicted proteins | sample 811201 | NCBI WGS metagenome assembly MDSZ01 (sample SAMN05326647, study PRJNA326480) | marine metagenome | isolation source: seawater | place: Indian Ocean: North | collected 2010
GTTAATTCTAGCATTTTCAATTGCATCCTCAACAGCACTTTTAACAATTTCAAAGCCGTAAACATTACTACATTTATCTGCCAAATAAATACCAATTGTACCCGTTCCGCAGTAAAGATCATATAATACTTGATCTTCATTAAGATTAAGTAATTTCTTAGTTATGTTATAAAGTGTAGTAGCTTGATATGAGTTGGTTTGGAAAAATGAATTTGATGAAATCTTAAATTGATAATTATCTAAATTTTCAATAATGTATTTTTTACCATATAGAAGAATTTCTTTTTCTCCAATAGTTGCACCTGACTTGCTTGAATTAATATTATTTACAATACTTTTAATCGAAAAAAATTTATTTGTTAAATGATCAGCTATTCTGTTAAAACAATCTTTTTTTTCATATGATGTTACAAAGTTGATCATTATATCTTGTCCTCTTTTTGAGCTTCTTATAGCCACATTTTTAATAAAGCCTGTATGCTTAATGACATCATAAGGTTCAAATTTTTCTTTTGCTAATAATATTCTTATCTCATTTAAAATTTGATTTGCTTCATCTGATTGAATATGGCACTCTTCAATATCTAAGATTTTGTCAAACCTTTTTGGAATATGAAGGCCTAGTGCAAATGGAAGATCATCAAATTTAGTATAATCTTTTACAAACCATCGTCTGTTTGAAAGAGTGAATTCCATTTTATTTCTATAATTAAATGTGACATTTGAAGGAATAATGTCTTTAATCTTTACATTTTTAAATAAACCTATACGTTCAAAAATATCTTTAACTTGATCTTGTTTGTATTGCAACTGAATGGAGTAGTCTAAGTTTTGAGTTTTGCAGCCTCCACATACACCAAAATGCAAACAACGTGCTTTAATTTCATTATTAGATGATTTGATGATTTTAATTTTTCGTGCTTCTAAATAGCTTGATTTTTTTTTAATTATTTTTACAAGCACTCTTTGACCAGGAAGGACATTTTCAGTAAAAACAACTAAATCATTTAATTTTGAGATACCTTTCCCACCATAAGCAAGAGAAGATATTGTGAGTTCAATTTCTTGACCTCTTTTCATTTAGTTAGAATTGATAATTTGCTTAATTTTTTTAATCAGTGATTTAGATTTCTTAAGTGAAGTAGATTCAGAATAAATTCTATATATTGGTTCAGTATTTGATTTTCTAACATGAACCCAAGCCCCTTCGTTATCCTCATTTTCTAGGAAGATGACTTTAATTCCATCTTCTGTTGATATTGAACAAGGCGATTTTTTAAAGCTGTTTGAAATTGGATCCAACAAAGATTCTATTGAAATTTTATCATTTTCAATTTTATCTTTAACAATAAAAAACTTTGGTAGCATTTTTATAATTTCAGATAATTTTATGTTAAGTTCACTTAAAGTTGCTATTAAAAGAGTAGTTGCTACAATTGCATCTCTTCCAAGATGTGAATCATTAAGTATAACACCTCCATTGCCTTCTCCTCCAAACTCTGCATTTAACTCAATCATTTTATTAACAACATTTATTTCACCAATCTTTGTTTGAATAACTTTTACGTTAAATTTTTTTGCTATTGATTGAACTAGCATGCTAGTTGATAAATTGGTAACTATTGGAGATCTTGAATTAGTTAGTTGGTAGTATCCCCATGCACATATTGGGAGTGTATACTCTTCACCAATTGCAACGCCATTATTATCTACTATGGAGAGCCTATCGCCATCAGGATCAAAAGCAAGCCCAAAATCTGATTTATTATTAATTACATCTTTGGAAAGGGCCTTTAAATTTTCGGGTAAAGGCTCTGGACTTCTAGTAAATTTTCCATTTGCAAGACAGTTTATGATTGAAGTTTCACAGCCTAATTCTTTTAATAAGGAGGGTATAGCATTTGAGCAAGAAGAATTAACAGCATCTACAGATACTCTAAATTTTTTTTTCTGAATTTTTTCTTTATTAATGTATGAAAGCTTTAGAGTGTCATGAATGTGCTCATAAATATATTTAAAATTTTTCTTTATAAAAGAAAAATTTTCTGCATGAACACTTTTTAATTGATTGTTTCTATCTACTTCTTTACATATTTCTGCAAATTTTTTGTTATTAATAAATATGCCCTTCTCATCAACTAGCTTAATTCCATTCCATCCTTGTGGATTGTGACTTGCTGTAATTATAACAGCTCCAGCAAGATCATATTTTTTTGTTATGTATTGTACAGTTGGAGTGGGGGCAATATCAAGTAAAATTACTTTTCGTTTATTAGCTGTTAAAGCTTCTATAGCAGAAATATATAGATTTTTACCAGGGTCTCTTCCATCTCGAGCAATTGCAATTTTGCCAGGACTTTGAATATTAGCGAAAGCATTGCAGTATAGTTCCACAGTTGAAGTATCAATTGTTTTCCCTACTATTCCTCTTATGCCTGATATACTTCTAATTAAATTCATATTTTAAAACAACAAATCCAGATAGATTGTATCTGGATTTGTTGTAAATCACTAAAAAGTTATACTATTAATTTAGTAAAACGTTCTTCTCTTTTTCTTAGAGCGAGCAATTTTTTTTGCTTCACTAGGTTTTAGGAAATAGGATCTGCTTCTAACTTCTTTTAGAATTCCAGACTTTTCCCATTTTTTTTTGAACCTTTTTAATGCTCTTTCAAATGGTTCTCCATCTCTAACAGTAGCTTTAACCAATTAAACTTACCTCCTTAATGGTTACCCTAAATATGATCTTAGCTTTCGACTTCTAGATCTATGTCTTAATCTTCTTATTGCTTTTTCCTTTATCTGTCTTACCCTTTCTCTTGTTAAGTCAAACTCTTCTCCAATTTCATTAAGAGTAAGAGCGTACTCCTGATCAATTCCAAAATACATCTTAATCACTTCTCTTTCTCTATCTTTCAAAGTATCAAGTGCTGCAGAAACTTCTTCCTGAAGCGAGTCCATCAACAATTCCTTGTCAGGATCTTCAGTTTTTCCATCAGGAATTACATCTAGCAAAGAATTTTTATCCTCATCAGTAAAAGGTGTGTCAAGAGAGTGATGCCTCCTAGAAATTCTTTGAGCATCATTTACTTCTTGCGGCTTCATCTCAAGTTGCTTTGCCAATTCATCTGCTCTAGGTGGCCTCTCAAATTCTTGTTCCAAACGTTCAGACACTTTATTTATTTTACTAATAGTTCCAACTCTATTCAGAGGAAGTCGCACAATTCTTGAGTGCTCAGCAAGAGCTTGTAATATTGACTGTCTTATCCACCAAACAGCATAAGATATAAATTTAAAACCTCTAGTCTCATCAAATCTTTCAGCTGCCTTAATAAGTCCCAAATTACCTTCATTGATCAAATCAGTAAGGGGTAAACCCTGCCCTTGATAATCCTTTGCAACACTTACAACAAATCTAAGATTAGCTTCTGTAAGTTCCTTTAAAGCCATTCTATTTCCCTGCTTTACCAGAATTGCCAGCTCAACCTCTCTTTGAGGAGTTAAAGGCTCGAAGTTGCTGATCTCTTGTAGATACTTACTTAAAGATCTGTTTGCGTTTGTTCCAATTTTTTGAATTTTTTGCTCTAACTTCGTAGGCTTTTTTTTCTTTTTAGCAGGGTCTGCTTTGGCTGCTGTTTTTTTTGTTGCAGCTACTTTCTTTTTAGCGGGGGCTGCTTTTGCAGTTATTTTTTTTGTAGTAGTAGTTTTTTTCTTTGCAGGCATAATATGTTTTATTTTTTTAATGATAAGAGCCCATTATTATATAAAACAAATAGGCTTAAAGACAAGAACTATTTACGTCGGGATTATTTTATTGTACAATGCAATGAAGTCCTTAGTTGTAAGATCTTGAGGTCTTAGATCTCCATATTTTTTTATCATATCAGCTGAAACATAATTTGACAGTGTATTTTTTATTTTTTTTCTTCGTTGACTAAAACATTTTTTAAGGAGGGTTGATAATTTTAGAAAATCTAATGTTTTTATTTTTTTTGGTTTCATGGTTATCATTACACTTTCAACATTAGGTATAGGATAAAAAATATTTTTTGAAACAGAAAAATTTTTTTCAATTTCAAAAAAAATTTGTGAAATGATTGAGAAACGACTATAATTTTTTGATGATTTACTTGCAAGTAATCGATTGGCAAGATCTTTTTGAACCATGAAAACTAATTTTTTGTAATTTCTAAATTCAATTAAATTAATTATTATTTGTGAGCTTATATTGTAGGGGAGATTGCCAACAATAAATAAATTGTCCAGATGATCATTATTTAATGAATTATAGTCGTACTTTAAAATATCTTGATTGACAATTGTTATATTGTTTTTATCTGATAAATCGTTTTTAAGTTCATTGGCTAAATTTCTATCAATCTCTACAGCTGTTATTGATTTTACGATTTTTGATAATGGTCGAGTTAAGGCTCCCTTTCCGGGACCTATCTCTAAAATATTTATATTTTCTAGTGGGCCAATTAAATTTATTATTTTTTTGATAGTATTTTTATCTGTTATGAAGTGTTGGCCCCATTTTTTTTTAGGTTTTAGTAATGAGCTTTTATTCATTTAAATCAAAAAAATTAATTGCATTTAAGGATGTGTATTCGCAAATATCATCATAGCTTAGGTCTTTGATGTCAGCTATTTTTTGAGCAATTATTGGTAGAAAAAAAGGTTGATTCTTTTTCCCTCTATTAGGGTTTGGTGCAAGGTACGGACTATCAGTTTCAATCATCAACCTATCTAGTGGTATGGTTTTTACTGTATCAGCTAGTTCTTCAGAAAAGGTTACAATCCCAGTAAATGAAAGAAACAAATTTAGATTTAAAAGTTGTCTTGCCTCATAGGAATTGCCAGTAAAACAATGTATTACACCTTTTTGTAATTCAGTTTTTTTAATACACTTAATTGTATCCTCAAAGGCTTCTCTCATATGAATAACCGATGGTAAGTTTAAATTATTTGAAAGTTCTAATTGATCAATGAAAACTTTAACTTGATTTTTTTTGTTACTGTGCTTGTAGTAGAAATCCAATCCCATTTCACCAATAGCAACAACTTTTTCATAGGAAGCTAGATCTTCCAGCTCTTTAAGGTAGCTTTTAGGCGCATCTTTTGCATCATGAGGGTGAACCCCTACAGTACAAAAAACATTGCTATACTTACTTGCAGTCTCAATACTCTCCCTTGAAGTTTCTAGATCTGTTCCAATGCAAATAATTTTTTTTACACCCTTTGAATCGGCCTTATCAATTACCTCATCTATATTTGAATAGTACTCATTATATATGTGAGCATGGGTGTCAATTAGATACATTATCGATTCTAGGAAATAGAGGTTTATCTAAATTTTTTAATTTAGTATTAGGTTCAATTTGTTCTAGAGGCTCCAGATTTCTGTAATCTTTCTTGGCATCAACAGAAAAAATATTTAGAATTAATTGAGTTTTTGTTGGCATGATAGGGTTTAAAATTTTTGATATTAATATTAATATATTAGCTGAAATAGATAAGGTTTTGGCTGCCATTTCAATTTCTGAATTACCTTGCTTGACTAACTTCCATGGAGCTCTTACTTCAAGGTATTTATTTAAAAGCCTTAATGCTGAAATAGAACATTCAATTAAATCGTGTATCTTTAAATTATCAATTGTTTCTTGAATAGTTAATATTTTCTCATCAACTTTTTGAATTAGTTCTTTATCTAAATTTTCAAGATTGTTTATTGCAGGAATTTTATTCTGGAAATTCTTGTTGATAAGCATGGTAATTCTATTTACCAAATTCCCATAATCGTTAGCTAAGTCTGAGTTGTATCTACTAATGAACGATTCATAGCTAAAGTTAGAATCCATCCCTACTACCATATTTCTCATTAGATAAAATCTAAGTTCATCAGAACCATGTTTTTTAATAATATCTAGTGGATCTACTACATTGCCTAACGATTTAGACATTTTACTTTCATTTGACATCCACCATCCATGAGCTAGGATTGTTTTTGGGAGCTTTAAGCCAGCAGCCAATAACATCGTAGGCCAATATACACAGTGAGTGGTTAATATATCTTTACCAATAAGGTGCAGGTTAGCCGGCCAAAATTTAGAAAAATTATTTTCACTATCCTGCCATCCAATTGCCGTAACATAATTGAGAAGAGCATCAAACCAAACATAGGTTACATATTCATGATCAAATGGAATTTCGATACCCCAACTTAGCCTTGACTTCGGCCTGGAAATACATAGATCTTTAAGTGGATTTTCTAAAAAACGTAATATTTCATTTCTTCTAGAACTTGGAAGAATAAATGAATCATTGCTTTTAATATGATCAATTAATTTTTTTTGATACTTGGACATTTTAAAAAAATAATTTTTTTCTTTTAAAGTTATTATTTCTCTTAATGAGCCTTCATCTACTTCTTTTTGAGTTACAAATCTTTCTTCAGAAACAGAGTAAAGTCCTTCATATTCATCCATATAGATATCACCGCTTTCCCTGAGTTTATTTAGGAGAAGTTGGACTTTTTGTTTGTGAAAGTCAAACGTTGTTCTCATGAAAAAATCAAATTCAATATTTAACTCTTTCCAAAGAGATTCAAATCTCATGACATATTCGTTAACATGCTCTTTGCAGTCTATATTTCTTTTGTTTGCAGCCTCTTGCACCTTTTGCCCATGCTCATCTGTTCCTGTTAAAAAATATACATCTTTTCCTTTGAAAGTTTGAAGTCGAGCTATAACATCTGCTAAGATGGTTGTGTACGCATGGCCAATATGAGGCTTGTCATTGACGTAATAAAGTGGCGTTGTAACGTAAAATTTATTTGATTGGCTCATCGATTTCATCAGAGCTTTTGAGTTCTAATATTTCAATCTCATGAGTTTTGAAAACCTCATGAAGGCCATTTTCGTCTTCTGTTTTGAAAGTAGTAGGATAATGAAAGATTTGTATTAGTTTGACTTCTTTACCATTTTTTTTAACTCTCATTAATGATCCGATCGGGATTGAGTTCATATTGAAGTATTTTGACATAAATATTTATTTTTTTTATTGTGTTATTGATTCATTGCATAAATAAACAATAAATTTTATAAAAATTAAAACAAATAATGAAAACATTTAAAATATTTATAATATTAACATTATGCCTGATGTTATCATCTTGTGGTAATTCCAAGGTCTACGATGTCAAAACGGGAAGCCAATCTACTCTTTTGAGTATGAGGGTATACAGTTATGCTGACCAAAGAAGCCTGGAGTCATCTTTCAACTATAACTCTGTTGGGCAGATAGTAGAATATAAATCATTCTCTGACTCAGTTTTGGTTGGCCATTGGATACCATCATATAAAAATATAATTATTGAGGAAGAGTTTTTCAATAACGGCCAAGTTAGATCTACTGGAAGCAAAAAAAATGGGAAGCAGCATGGAGCTTGGCATTACTTTAACAGAAATGGTCAAAAAATTTCTCAGCGATATTTTGAAAACGGCAAAAAATCATGGAACTGGTTTGTTTTTAATCAGGATTCATTCAGCGTTGAAAGTTATGACTACATTAAGGATACAGGCCTGTGGATACAGTTCTATAAAAATGGGCAGATTAAATCTAGTGCCAGTTATATTGATGGAAATTTAAATGGTATTTTCAAAGGTTATTTTAAACAAAGTGCAAGTAAAGCAAGCCCTAAGCCAAAGGAAATTGGAACTTTTGTAGATAATAGAAAAAGCGGATCTTGGAAGTACTTTAATAAAAAAGGATTTTTAATAAGAGAAGAAAATTATTTAAATGGTGTCGTGAATGGCAAGTGGTATACATACTTTGAAAATGGAAATCCTAAAATAGTGGGCCAATTTTTAGAGGGCAGCAGGATTGGATTGTGGAAATGGTATGATATAGATCAAAATGTGTTTTTAGAAAAAAATTACAAGTTAAGCTTGTAAATTTATCAATGAGCCCAAAGAGCAACTATTCAAAGATTTCAATGTTTATTTCTACTATTCTGATTGTTTTTTATTTTATTTTTATGCTTTTTTATTATTAGGTCTTTACATGAATGAAAAATATATCTTTGACTGGCTAACTTATTCATGGTTAATGGATAACATGTGGTGGCTTAGCATTGGAATGATCGCATCAATGGTGGTTCTCTTTTTGTTCCCAATATTACTTGGCTATGATCTGAAAAAAGATGAGGACAAAAAGAAACAACAATGACATCTCTTAATATTTTTTTAATTATGCTGGCAGTCTTCTTTGCTATCTTTTTTTCTGAAATATTTAGACTGAAAAAAGAAGTTAGAAAGTTGAATAATATTGTTAACCATATCTTGCAAGAAAGAAAAAACAAAAATCCACAACAATAACGTTGTTATAAATTGATTATTTATTTTAAATTCTAATGCTAATATAGCGTTGGAAAATGACAGAAGAAGTTAAGAACAAAAATATTGACGAAAATAATTCTGAGAATGGAAGTAGGGCTTATGCTCTGTTTTACTCGTTCTTCTTGTTGCCTTTATCAATAACAATTTTAGGCGTTTTGTTCTTCTTGACATTTAAATTTTTAACAATTGAATCTGAAGATCCTTACGATTATCTTAATCAAATCAAAGTTGGTTCTTCAACAAAGAGGTGGCAGTCAGCATATGAGCTTGCTAGAATTTTATCTAATCCAGAAAATTTCCCCGAATCTGAAAATTTTAGTAATCAGTTAATACTAATGTACCAGAAATCAATTCATGATGATCCAATGGTTAGAACTTATTTAGCACTGTCTATGGGCCAATCTGGAAAAAAGAAGTTTGGGCCTATGCTGATGGAGGGCCTTCAAGATAAAAACTCTTCCTCAAGGGTGGCTGCAATCAGATCTCTAGGAAGTATTAGATATAGCCAATCTCTAAGCATGCTTGAATCTATAGCCTTAAGCAGCAAGGATGACATGGAAAGATTGGCGGCAACTATTTCAATAGGAAACTTAATTGACACGAGCTCACGTCAAACTCTGTTAACTTTACTAGAAGATGAAGAGCCAAATATTAGATGGGATGCTGCTATTGGCCTTGCAAAGCTGGGAGATTTATCTGGAAAGAAAATTTTAAATCAACTTTTAAATAGAAGTTATTATTCAAATTTCCCTGAAGTGAATGATTTTGAAGTTGAAAAAGCTATATTGACTGCAATTGAATCATCAGGACTAATTAAAAATGATGATTTTTTGAAAAGTTTAGAAATTCTGTCAACCAATGATCCAAGCATGAAGGTTAGGGACGCAGCTCACAAAATGATAAAAAAATATAATATTTAAATGGCAAAAGAAAAATATATACCTAAAGCTTCAATAGGGGGCAACAAAGATAGGTCTAATATATCTCGTGGGCAATTTTTAAGTTGGCTAAGTGTGGGTTGGTTGGCTTTTGTAGGTGCAACAGGAGGTTTTTTTACAATTTTGATTAGATACCTTTTTCCTAATGTTCTTTTTGAGCCACCGCAAACATTTAAAGTAGGGTTTCCAGATGATTTTGAAGTTGGAAAAATTGACTCTCGTTTTAAAAAAGAATATAATGTATGGGTTGGTAGAAGTGAAGAAGGAATTTATGCGCTTTCAACTGTTTGCACGCATTTAGGTTGCACGCCTAATTGGCTTCCAACTGATAGAAAGTTTAAATGCCCGTGTCATGGTAGTGGTTTTAGAATTTCTGGTATGCACTTTGAGGGGCCAGCACCAAGACCACTTGAGAGATATAAAATTAGTCTAAGTAATGATGGGCAGGTTCTTGTTGATAAGACAAAAAGTTATAAGTATGAAAAGGGTGAGTGGGAAAATCCAGACTCTCTTCTAAAAGTTTAATAAACAAAAATAAAAATGAGTGAAAAAGAAAATAAAAAACAGTCCCTACTTGATTGGCTAGGTAATTCTCAGCTTTGGAAATCTATAATTAGATCTGGAGTTCCAAGAACTCGGAGGCAAAGAATGTATGCTATTCTTGGCAATGTGTTTTTGCATCTTCATCCTGCTCGTTTGCCAAGGCACGCGGTTAAATTGGGGTATACTTGGTGCATGGGGGGACTTTCTTTCTTTTTGTTTGTTGTATTAACTATAACGGGCATTTTATTAATGTTTTACTACAGGCCAACAGTTGAGTATGCATTCACAGATATAATTGATTTAGGAGAACAAGTTCCTCTTGGAATTATGAGAGAGATACACCGTTGGGGAGCACATGCAATGGTTCTAACAGTTTGGCTTCATATGCTGAGAGTGTTTATGACAGGATCCTATAAACCTCCAAGAGAGTTTAATTGGACCGTAGGAGTAATACTAATGACACTCACTATGTTTTTAAGTTTTACGGGGTATTTGTTACCTTGGGATCAATTAGCAATTTGGGCTGTAACTGTTGGATCAAATATGGCTAGAGCGCATCCGTTTATTGGTAGCGAAGGTCCAGGTGCTTCGTTATTAGCAATAGGAGATATAAACCTTGTGCATGCAGGTTCAGATGTTAGATTTGGTTTGCTTGGTGGAAGATTTGTAGGTGAGGCAACTTTGTTAAGGTTTTATGTTTTACATTGTATTGCAGTGCCATTTATAGCAATGATTTTCATGGCAGTACATTTTTGGAGAATTAGAAAGGATGGTGGCATTTCAGGCCCCATGTAAATTCATGTTACAGTATCTAAAAGATTTTATTGATTATTTATCTGCTCCAACGATATCCTTCACTTTGTTGACAGTAATGTTCCCTTTTGTTTTCCCCCCAACAGATTGGTTCCAAAAAATGCATAAAAAACTTGGTTTCCATCATATTTGGACTAATAAAGGTGGAGTTGCAGGAATATTGTTAATAACAGTTTTTTTTGTAATGGGATTTTTAGATAAAAACTTTAATATTATTTTAACCAAGCCAGATAACTTTCCAATTATTTTAATGACCTATACAATGTTCTTCTTTATTTGGCTTGGTATGAAGAAGGCGTATGTTAATGATGAAAGGCTCGATCAGGGTAAAAAGCCAGATGAATATCATGACCCTGAGGACAAAGTTCTTGTTTGGCCTGATCTAGTTTATATTGAATTGATAGCTCTAATACTTTTTACAGTTTTTTTAATTGTTTGGTCAATATTAGTAGCTGCTCCTCTTGAAGAACCAGCAAATCCAGCTGCTACACCAAACCCATCAAAGGCTCCTTGGTATTTTTTAGGACTACAGGAGATGTTAGTTTATTTTGATCCATGGATAGCTGGAATTTTATTTCCATTATTTATAATTATTGGAACTTCAGCGATTCCATATATGGATATCAATCCCAAAGGAGATGGGTATTATTCATTCAAAGAAAGAAGGGTTGGTATATTTATATTTATGTATGGATGGATTGTTCTATGGGTTTTTCTAATTGTTATAGGAACTTTTTTTCGAGGACCAAATTGGAACTTTTTTGGTCCATTTGAATTTTGGGATCCTCATAAAATAGAGGCTTTAAATAATGTCAATTTATCTGAATATTTTTGGGTTATAGGCTTAAACAAGCCGCTGCCTACAAATCCTTTGGTTCGTGAATCAATAGGAATTTTAGCTACAATTTTCTATGTATTTTTATTACCTCCATTACTTGCCAAAACATGGTTAAAGGATATGTTCAAAGCTTACGGTCCAGTGCGATACTCATTTTTAATGTTGTTTGGACTTTTAATGCTATCTCTTCCAATAAAAATGTATCTTAGATGGATTATTAACTTGAAGTATATTGTATCAATACCTGAGTGGTTCTTTAATATTTAATTTAGGAGATTAGATTTGGATTACCACAATGATGAGAGATATTGGAATATAAACCTTCTAAACAAGTGGTTTGCAATTTCAAGTATTGTTTTCTTGGGTTCAATGGTTTGGCTATTTATTGATGATAATGATGATGATTACAAAACTTATCAGAAAGAATTTAGAAAACTTTCAATTGATATTTCTGAAAAAAAGCTTGAAGAAGCTGAATCTAAAATAGAAGAAGAAAAAGACAAGTACTTAAATAAGCTAGAATCAGCTAAGGCTGACTACAATCTCAAAAATACACTTCTTGATACGGCTCTTTCAAAAAAAGAAATTCTTCGTGGAAAGTTTTATAAAGCAAATATGGATTATTTGAGTTTCAAGGCAGAAGTAGATGAGATTCGTTATTTATTTGAAACTGAAAAATTATATTTAGAGGAAGATCCGGTTAATTATCAATATAAATACAAGGATCAATATTATAATGCTTTGGATAAACTTTTATCTCTAAAGCTAGATAAAGAAGACCTTGAAACGAAGCAAATTACATTAGATGGATATATTAGAGATTTAAGAGCAAACTTAAAGAGTGTGGAAGATGAGGTGAACAAGTTCTTAAGAGAGGTCAATCTTATTCAAAATCAACTAAAAAGTTTAGATAGAGATAGAATGACTACTGCAAATAAAATTGGAGACTTTGTTAGAGATCTACCTATAATTGATTTTCTTGCGCCTTACTATAAGGTTAATCAAATTGTTGTAAATGACATTAAGTACGATGTTAACTTTGCTCAAGTTGCAACAGTTGATAGATGCACAAGCTGTCATTTAGGGATTGATAATCCTGATTATAAAGATGCACCGCAGCCTTATACATCTCATCCAAAGCTTGATATATTTTTAAGTTCATCTTCTCCTCATCCAATAGAAGAGTATGGATGTACAGGATGTCATGCAGGTAGAGCAAGAGGCATGGATTTTGTTTCAAGCACTCATACACCCAATAATAAAGAAGACAAAGAACGCTGGAAAGAGGAGTATGATTGGCACAAAATGCACCATTGGTTGAAGCCTATGCTTCCTACTAGATATTCAGAAGCAGGCTGCGTAAAATGTCATACTAAAAAAATTGATATACCTGGAGCAGAGAAAGTAAGTCTTGGCTTTGCCTTAATTGAGAAGTCAGGATGTAATGCTTGTCATGCTATTGAAACAATTCCTAAAACCTATAATCCTGGTCCTGATTTAACAAAAATTCATGAAAAAGTAGATAAAAACTGGACAAGAAATTGGATCCATAATCCACAAAGCTTTAGGTTCAATACTTGGATGCCTCATTACTTCAATCAGGATAACAATTCTAGCCCTGAAATGGTCAGGAGAAATAAAGCCGAAGTATATGCAATGACTGAGTACCTTTTTTCAGGAAATAAAAATAAAAAAAATAATAACAGTAAATATATTGGAGATAAAGAAAGCGGAGAAAAACTTTTTAATGCTGTAGGGTGTTTGGGTTGTCATGTTATAGAGACTGAAAAGATTATCCTTGAGCAAGATGATGAAAAACTACCTTATGAAAGGTTGCTAGCTAGCTATGGCTATGAAGAAAATGAAATGACATCTTATGAGCTTCTTAAAAATCAAGGCCCTAATCTTATAGGTCTAGGATCTAAAACTGATGCAGAGTGGCTATATAAGTGGATTAAAAATCCAAGGTTATATTGGCCGGAAACTAGAATGCCAAATTTAAGGCTAACAGATCAAGAAGCTAAAGATATAACTGCTTATTTACTTAGTTTTAAAAATGAAGAGTTTGAGTCAATAGATGATATCGAATTTGATAAAGAAGAAACAAAAAATATTGCTTTTAGATGGCTTCGTAAAGTTTATACAGAAGAGGAAGCTCAATTAAGAGTTGAAAAAATGAATACTCAAGATCAGTTGCAATATGTTGGAATGAAATCAATTAATAACTATGGATGCTACACTTGTCATAACATTGGAGGCTTTGAAAATGCTAAGCCCATTGGAGCGGAGTTAACGCACCAAGGTTCTAAACCTTTAGGTAAATTAGATTTTGGTCACATACATAACATTGATCATTCAACTTGGGGTTGGCATGAACAGAAAATAGCTAATCCAAGAATTTTTGATAGGGGAAAAATTGTAGAGCCTGAAGATGCATCTAGAATGCCAAATTTCTATTTTAAGCCTGAAGAAGTAGAAGCAATTGTAACCGCAATTTCAGGATTAACAACTGATAAGGTATCTCCATCTAAGCTTTCAGAAACTTATGTCCAAGATCCAGCTGTTTTTGATGGTCACAGACATATAAGACAACTTAACTGTAAAGGTTGTCATGTTATTGAAAATCAAGGTGGACAAATAGTAGATATAACAGGTTTGGAGTATGGACCGCCAAATTTAAATACTGAGGGTTCAAAAGTTCAACCTGACTGGCTTTTTAAGTTTTTTAAAAATCCAATGACAATTAGACCAAGTCTTCAAGTTAGAATGCCTTCTTTTCACCAAGATGATGAAGAGTGGAATAGTATAATCAAAGCTTTCCAGCATATTGATGATCAATACCTTTCTTATGAATCTGATTTTGTAGTAGACAAGAATAGTATAAAATACAAAGCAGGGGATAAGCTCCATGAACTAGGAGCCTGTAATAATTGCCACTTTTATGGAGTTGAGTTTCCGTTGCAAGCAGCTGGTACTTGGGCTCCTAATCTTGCTTTAACAAAGTCAAGATTAAGGCCAGAATGGGTAGTAGATTGGCTTGATAATCCTCAAGCAATTATGCCTGGAACAAAAATGCCAGCGCCATATATTCCTACTATAGAAATTCTTGCCGCGGATGGAGCTGAAAATACATGGGGTTCTGCATTAGTTGATCTCAAAGGTGATAGACAGGCAATGCTTATGGGCTTACGAGATTATGTTTATGCTATTAATGGTAAGCAAGATATTACTGATGAAATTAAAAAGTATTTTGAAAAAAACGGCTATGATTTTAATGAGGGAGATGATGAGGATGATGATTGGGATGATGAAGATTGGTAGTTGTCATTGTCGCCTTTTTGCACATTAAAAAAGTTATTTTTTAAGTCCTATTTCTTTTAACCTTTCATTTAAAAATTCTTCAGAAGTATACCTTTCAGATAGTTTAACTTCTGGTCTAGGGTGAATGAAAACCGGCATTGAGAACCTTGCAGATTGTTTTTTTTCATCTTTAGGGTTAATTACTCTGTGTATTGTTGATGGATAAAACCCATTAGTACATTCTTGAAGCATATCTCCAGTATTTATAACTAACCATCCAGGGTTACATTCAACGTCAATCCAAGTTTTGTTTTTAGATAGTACTTGTAATCCCGGTTCAGTAGCAGCAGCTAAAATAGTTATAAGGTTTATATCGCCATGAGCGGCAGCTCTAATTGCTCCTTTTTTAGTTTTAAAATCTATAGA
>MDSZ01021631.1_pt1 | contig 15254 bp, 18 predicted proteins | sample 811201 | NCBI WGS metagenome assembly MDSZ01 (sample SAMN05326647, study PRJNA326480) | marine metagenome | isolation source: seawater | place: Indian Ocean: North | collected 2010
AGCCTCGATGCGCAGGCTAAGGTTAATACTGATTCAGGTGAACTTTTCAGGAGTGCATATGGTTTATCGTTATTGGATGGGTTTAAAAATGAGATATCCGTTCATTATTTGGCTTACGATCAGGGTAATGACAGTTTGCAGACCCAATTTATGCATATTCTTAATGAATCGAAGAGTATATCTGGAGCAGTCAGGTACGACCCGGAACTCAGGACATTTCCGTATTGGTCCGGATTGTTTACAATTCGCAAACCTACAGGTTGGGAATGGTCTGTTTATCTGTCTCAACGAAGAGGTACGGCAAGAGAAAATGACTTATCTTGGGGACTTGGTGTAAATCTGTTCAGTTTTTAGTCACTTGCCTGTAAGGTTGACTAATTAGGAAGTGCGCCAATATATTACTAATATTATGACAAAACGCTTTAATCCGAATCCAAAACTACCGGTCAAGGATCCAAAGGTCATGGCACATCTCCTGGGCCTTGGTCTCGATTGCGATGATGGGCATAAAAGAATCACCCAAGCTGATAAGTTTTCAATCTTAGGAGGTTCCGAGCAAACACATGATCACATGACGGAGACTCTCTGTAAAACCTTTGAGGACTTAAAAGCAAAGGGTAAATCTCTCGAAGATGCTTCTATGGATGAGATTTCCGACTTGATCAAAAAGAATACTCCTGATTCATAATTGGCATTCACTCTATAAATTGAAATAAGATGTCCGCTCCAGCACCAGAACCACCACGCCCGTCTCTTAAACTTACCCCTAAAGAAGGTGAGCCCGTCAAGCCACTTCCTCCTGGTGCCCCGAAATTCAAAGTAACCAAGCAACCTTTCGGCGGACAGGCCTCCCCGCCTGCTGCCCCAGCCCCTGCTCCACCCGCAGCTCCTGGCGTCGCTCCTGCCCCGAGCCCCGTTCCACCGCCAGCATTAAATGTAGCTACTCCGCCAACATCCCCCGGGACACCTCCCTCTCCAGTAGTTCCAGGAGCATCACCACCTCCTGCTACTCCGCCTGTGGCAGGCTCTAGCCCTGTGCCTGCACCGGCCCCTACTCTTTCGGCTAACACAAAACCAGGTATAGCTCCATCACTCGGTGCTTCTGCTCCGACTCTAGGACCAAAGCCAAACGCACCTAGTTTGCCATCCGTTGCCCCTGCAGGCTTACCGCCGCTAGGGGCAAGCAAGCCACCAATGCCCCTGCCCGGAGCACCTGACGGACCTTCCGCCGGTGCACCGCTCCCGCCCCCCGGAGCACCAGCATCACCTTCAGGCTCATCCAAACAAACAGCCGCAGCAACACCTGCCGCCGCACCTGCAAAACCGAAACCCAGCATCCTTTTTCTTTTATTGGACTTTTTAGTTTTTGGTGGTTCTGTAGCTGGATGTGTCTTTCTCTTTCTTAATTACTGATTTAAATGAGTGAACCGATCAACCTGAACAAAGATAGCTTCGAAAAGGCTACGACTTCTAACGACAAACCTGCATTGGTTGACTTTTGGGCACCCTGGTGCGGACCATGCAAGGCATTATCCCCAATTCTTGAGGAAATCTCCTCCGAGATGCCCGACAGTGTGAATATTTACAAAGTCAATGTGGATGAAAACACAGAACTTGCCCAAGAGCATGGCGTACAGTCAATTCCGACTATTTTGGTCTACAAGAATGGTTCTCTATCTGAAACATTAGTCGGTTTGAAATCCAAAGAGGAATTGATCGAGATAATCAAGTCCTGATTTATCTTTTACCTTTCCTGCCCCCGCATATCCTACAATCAGTTCCACTCGGCTTTGCCATTAAAGTACCCCTGCCTCTTTCGTAAAAAGAACAACCTGGGCGGTGGATTTTACCAAAGCTAGTTACCCAATAGGATATTTGGGGAAGTAATTGATTTTTTCTCATAAATGCTCCTGGAAGGCTTGGTTGGGGAGTTTGTAATTTTATGGGGTCAGCGTTGTAGTTAAAACCTGATTGCCAAATTCCTAGATTTCCACGTTTTGCCTTCAGTTGTGCCAGAATTAAAGGACCAAACCTCCCGGTTTCCTTTTCATTATGCCATCCGATACCATTTCCAATAGATTCAGTAGTGAAGTCCTTTCCGCCCGCTTGAAGTCTTAGTTTAACGACTTTAAGATTATTCTCATCAAAAGTCCGCACCACTTCAATCAATGGGCTGGTCGAGAGAAGGTTTGTTTCACAAAATGAGATAGCTTCTTCATAACCAGGTTGCCCTCTTTGTGGGAAAGAAGTACCCCAGATTCGCATTCGAACGACATAATCATTTGTCTGAAGATCAAAAATACCAGGTTTTACTACTCGAATGACCTCGAACTTGAGTTTAGTGACGTTTTGATCGGGGTCATCCGTAGTTATGTGGGAAGTCTGAGAATAAAGGCATATTTTCAAACTACTGACAAAAATCATAGCAGAAAGCTTGAATGGATTAAATTCAGAAAGCATAGGTGCAGTTTTAGACTCGGTTAAGTGTGCTTGCAAAAAAATAAACATTCTTCAATGTGACATTTTACTTTATCCTTTCCACCTAAATCTATGTCTTCAACTAAAAGGCCAAAGGCTTCCACTATCGGCACTCCAATCTATCATCGGAAGAGGAGAAATTGGCAGGACGACAAGGATTTGCTCGCGGAATTAGTAGCAGTCATCAAAAGGCTTGATGGTCCTTACGACTATTTTTCTCCCAATGTGAAAGGGTTTGTTGACAAGGTAGAGTTCATTGAAAAGCATGGCTTTGAAGAAAATCCTGATGCCTACTTCCTTGCCATGTGGGTAAGGGAAAAGCTTAGCGAACTTCTAATAACTCAAGGATCATACAATCTTCAGGTTCACCCGATTAATATTCCTCATGATATTAATGCTGTAATTAAATTGGAGGAAAAAAAAGCAACGAAGTCCGGAAAAGACGGTCAACCGAACATTTCTCTGGCTCACCTTTTCCCGAACCCAAAACTTAGGGCATTTGCCTTGGAAAGGGTGCAAATGCTACACAAGGGAGATCTTATTGCTTATTTATCTTCCTTGGTTGCAAGAGAAAGGGAATCATTATTGTCTTCTTCGGCTAGTATTATGGATTTAATTCACATATGTGAGCATAAGTTAAATTTACGGAAATTGACTGTACGAAAGAGATACACCGTAGGGGAGACAGATCTATGGGTCCCCTCTTTGAATCTTGGTGTTGAAGTTAGGGATAGTTGGAACCCTAATGAGGAAATAGAGATTATTCGTGTATTAAGTGACACCAATTTCCGACTAAGAGCAGCTAATTTGTGCTTGGTATCTCCGGATGACTTATCCGATGAAGCTTTTTTAAAACTAAGAGAAATAGAAAAGCGGGGAGTGATTGGAAACTTATCAGTTATTAGAATAGGGGATTTTGGCAACTATCTCGATGAACTGGTTACCAATGCAAACTCTGAGGAATAACTTCCTAAGGTAGCATTTCTTCTTTGGTGAGACGACCAGATTCATCCCAAAGTCTTCTCCCCCGATACTTTCCCTCACTCCAGTATTCCTCCTCCCGAATCAACCCGTTTTCCCACCACCTGCTTTTAATCCCAGATAGTCTTCCATTGTCCAAAGAAGCCTCAAGTGCGGGTTTACCATTATCATAATACCTCACTTGCATTCCGTGTGGTTGACCATCCAGGTAGGAGGAATCCATCTTAATTTCCCCTGACTCAAATCGATCAATAATCCGACCGGTGAAAGGAGTTTCAATTCCTTCCCGATAAACCAAACCATCTGTACCAGTGCTTGATTCATTGCTGCTAATTGCGGGATAGCTAACAAGAGGTTTATCATAATCAGCCAATATTTCCTCTGTTTTTCGGTCTTTAGTAATAAATCGGGCAGAATTATCTTCATTTTCTTCAGTAACACCTTGAGCAGGATTAAGAGAAGGATGGGTATCCTCTCCCTGTTCGGAGCTACAAGAAAAAAAGAAGGAAGATAAAATTAAGAATATAGCTGGCCAAAAAAAACTGCTCGAAAATACTTTAAGATCTTTTTGCATTCTCAGTAATGAGAAAAAGATGAAAATAAGCGTAGACTCATAAGTTACCATTTCTCTTCCGAAAGAATTCTTCTAGCTACCACATCAATCGGGTCAGTTAATTCGTCGAAATTATGACTCTTAAAGTCAATTTTTGGGTTATCCGGCATTTCCATCAGTTTATCAACAAATCTCCCGATGTACTCCTTGCTTACACAATTTGGATCAGGAAAACTGACAACATTACAGTCTTTTGGTGAGGAGTCAGGGCGAGAGGGTGAATTTTGGGGTGAAGGTACTTGTATATAATCTTTAATATGAATCACAATAATAAGTTCTAAACTAATAGGTTTTGATTGTGATTCTCTCCTACCTCCTGTGGGATTGAATCCTACTTGACTGGCCACATCCTTGCGACAGTTATCATAATCGGACGATCTTAACTAAACTTTAGAAAAAAATATTTTTTTCTTCCCTATATCTTCCCAGGCTCAGAAGATAAGAAATGGAAAATGAGATTTACAAGGCCTACAACAACAAAGATTTCCTCAATGGCAAAGCCGCCCGTCCTATTCGCGTTCTTTGCGAACTGATCGAACCAGAAGAAAGGCTTAAGGAAAATAACATAGAAAATACAATTGTGTTTTTTGGGTCTGCCAGGCCTAAACCTCAGGAGGTGGCGGACAGGGAGTTGAGTGACTTTGAAAGCAAATTAGTCTCTGGGAAAACAGTTGCCGTTGAGGAGAGTGATCAATATTGCAGGCTTAAAAGAATCCAGAAGCTTTCGAAATATTATGGCGAAGCAGTTAAACTTGCAAACAAGGTCAGCACATGGTCAAGAGACTCGAATGCAGGTGTGCGCAATTGCTTTGTGTGTTCCGGTGGAGGTCCGGGCATCATGGAAGCGGCTAACCGTGGGGCCAAGGAAGCGGGTTCAAAGTCAATTGCCTTAGGCATAAGTCTCCCTTTTGAACAGGGTGTTAATCAGTATGCTGACCCAGAACTTTCTTTTGAGTTTCATTATTTTTTCATCCGCAAGTTCTATTTCCTATACCACGCTAAGGCTGTTTTTGTTTTCCCCGGAGGATTCGGAACCATGGATGAACTCTTTGAAACTTTGACACTCATTCAAACTAATAAATTGAAGAAAAAAGTACCAATCTATTTATACGGAAAGGAATTTTGGGAGGGATTGATTAATTTTGAAAAATTTGTCGAGTGGGGAGTAATCTCGCCGGATGATATAAATTTATTCAAGTTAGTAGACAGTGTGGATGAGGCCCATTCACTGATGATTAATGATCTGGGGAAAGCTTAATCCAGTCTCTTTGTTATGCTAGACCGTCAATAAATGACTGCATATCTTCTGGTAATTCCGAGGAGAACTCCATTTGATCACCAGATACTGGATGGCGAAATCGTAAATGCCTTGCATGAAGCATCACGCGTGGTGCTTCATTAAATTGATATTTATTGGGATTATAACCATAGGTAGAATCACCAATAAGGGGATGGCCGGCATGTGAGAGATGAACTCGAATTTGATGAGTACGTCCCGTCTTTAAATTGCACTCAATTATTGATATTCCATCAGGGAAATATTTGAGTACTTTCCATACCGTGAGTGCTTTTTTACCTGATGATTGTACCGCCATCTTAACCCGATTTTTTGGGTGCCTTGCGATTGCCTCAGTGAATGAACCGGCATTGTGTTTCATTTTTCCTACAACTAAGGCCGTGTAAATCTTAATGACTTCACGATTTGAAAATTGATCAACAAGTCCATGATAAGAAGATTCTTTCTTCGCGACAACCATGACCCCACTGGTTTCTTTGTCCAGTCGGTGTACAATTCCTGGGCGGTCAGGTGCCCCGACAGGGCATAATTCATCCGGGCAATGATGTAAAAGAGCATGAACCAAGGTTTGTTGATTTGTGCCATCCCCCGGGTGCACTACCATCCCTGACGGTTTATTGAGTACAATAAGATCTCTATCTTCATAAAAAATATCAAGCTTCCTCTCGTATGCCGTTAGAATCCTTACCGGAGGACGACTTAAATCAACAATTAACAATTCCCCCGGAGAAAGCTTCGACTTTGGTTCAAGCTTACAACCATCTTTCCGGAAGGTTTTCCCAATTTCTATGGAACGCTTAATTAAAGACCTACTGGTTTCCGGGAAAGCATCTGCCAATACTTTGTCAGCACGACCATCGGTGCCGATAGGTACTATGAATTCAATTGCTTGAGTCATTCCCCTTGAATTCAACCCAAGTCCGATCTATTTCCCCAATAAATCGTTCCTTTTCTGGATTTGATAAATCGGAGACGATGAAGCCATTCTTGGCGATTTGAACGAGATCTGAAATTGATAAACCTAGCTTTTCCACACAAGCGTGATATTCATCCTCAAGTGTATTATTGAAAGAAAATGGATCATCCGTGCTAATCGTGCATGGAATTCCTTTTTTTAAAAATGATTGAAGGGGATGATCATGCCATGAGTCAACAACTTGCAACTTGTAATTGCTTATGGGGCACATATCGAGACAGATACCTTCATCAACTATTTGCTTCAATAGCACTTCCGATTCACGAGCAGCCACTCCGTGCTGTATGCGTTTAGCGCCAAGTTGAGAGATTGCATATTCAATGTTGGACGCTGGGCCGAACTCGCCTGCATGAGCCTTTAGAACCAATCCTTTCGCCGAAGCTCTCTGCCAGATGGGTAGTGTCCAGTCCTCGATAGAAAGATCTTCAGGTCCGTGGAGGTCAATACCTGATAAATTATCCCACTGATTAACAGCCTCTTCGATGATTGGACCCAGGTAACTAGTGTAAGCATTTCGACTCATGCCAAGAAAAACCCTAACTTCCAACCCGGAAGGGGAAGCTGACTTTATAGCATCCAAAATCTCAGTTCCAGGTATTTTTAAAAATTCGATCATTCCCGCATGAAAACTGATTTCCACATAACGAATGTTCTGCGACTGAGCTGCCTTGAAAATACTTGATGCTACACGATAATAACTTTCTGCTGTTTTAAATATCTCAAGTGCATGCTCAATAAGAATAGATTCAAATTGAGCAAAATTTTTGTATCTGAAATCAGCTTTCCTGAAATAGGGATCCCCTGAATATTTAACAGGATTTAATTCTTCAAGAAAAGACCATGGCAAGGCACCTTCGATGTGGAGGTGTGTCTCGGTCTTGGGTATTTTATGTATGAATTGACTGAGATCCAAAACTCACTGCACCGGATGGGCTGATTAACTTGATAAAAGGTAGTCAGGATTAAGCTTATGCAGGTCTGGGGGAACAAACAGTCCATCTTTTCTTATTAGCTCTTCATCAAACCAAATCTCCCCTCCCCCCCACTCCTCGCGCTGAATATTTACCATATCCCAATGCACCTGGGATTCATTACCATTATTTGCCTCTTCGTAAGCCTGACCGGGAGTGAAATGGAATGAACCGCAAATTTTTTCATCAAACAGGATATCGAGCATGGGTTCTCTAATCATTGGGTTAAAGGCAATTGCGAATTCCCCAATGAATCGAGCACCTGCATCAGAATCTAAAATTTCGTTCAATTTATCCTCATTTGATGAGGATGTTGCCTCAATGATTTTACCATTCTTAAATTTCAGACAAATATCAGAAAAAGAAGTTCCTTGGTAAATGGTATCGGCATTAAAAGTTATGGTACCTTCGACGCTATCTTTTACCGGGCATGAAAACACCTCGCCGTCTGGTATATTGTGAGTTCCGCCGCAAGCAACCGCATTAATTCCTTTTAGTGAGAAAGAGAGGTTTGTACCCGGCCCTGAAAGTTTTACCTCATTGGCTTCCCTCATTCTGTCTTCAAGAGAAGACATACCCTCCACCATTCTTCCATAGTTCATGCAACAGGCATCAAAGTAAAATTCCTCAAAAGCTTCCGTGCTCATCTTGGCTTGCTGGGCCATGGAAGCTGATGGCCAACGAAGAATGCACCACTTGGTCTTTTTTACACGCCAGTCAAGCACCGGTTTCATTGCCTTCATGGCCCGCTTCATATCCTCTGGCGGAAGGTCTGAATTCTCAAAAACATTCTTGGAGCCACGGATGGCAATATAGGCATCCATTTTTTGCATTCTTTCCATCTCCCAGTGAGACGAAGCCTCAAACTGCTCAGTTTCCCCATCTAGTATACACTCGCGATCTAAGAGGGCAGACTGTACCTGCACGAAGGGGATTGCATTTCGTTCTCTAACGGCCCGAATCAAAGCAAGTGTCATTCTCTCCGGTATATCGAAAGAATGAAGGAGGACTTTTTCTCCGGGTTGTAAGTTTGTTGAGTGTGTAACAAGGTTACGAGCGAGAGCTGTATATCGTGGGTCCATTAAAAATAAGCTTAAAATTTTAACCGCGCCTGATTTTAGAACCGGAAAAGTTTATCCTTACACGATATACTTTTTTAACCCGGTTAATAATTTCATAGCTCTTTGGGTCTATCCGAGATGGAACTTCCATCCGCCTAATGTCCACAACTGCAGTAAACCCGCGCTCGGTGAATACATCGATCAATATGGCAATGGCCAAGGGGTCGTCGAAAACAGAATCTTCCGAGTTAATGTAGGCAAGACCTGAAATCGAATGTTTTTCAACAATAGGAATAAATTTAGACTTAATTAGGCGGACCACTCGGTCAAATAATTCGGAATGAAACTTTTCGTAGGAGTCCAACCGATGGACTAATAGTTGCCTGGCGTGTAAAGATAGTTTATCGGCCAGGGGAATTGCTGATATTCGGTCATAGGTGGCTTCATCCAACTCTAGGGAGCTTTGGTATTTTAATTCCTGGATAATTCTCTGCTGAACCTCAATAACAGTACCATGTGCATTAATAAAGTGGTAATGGAAAAGCTGTCTTAAATTAGTGAGAGAATCATAAGTTGATTCCTTGAATGTCTTGTAACGCAAATGAGCTGCATCTTCATCTAAATCAGTTTTGCGCACCTCCCACTTATCGCCGACACCCGATGCCTCGACTTCAGCATTATGAGCAATGGATCGCTGGCCCCGAAGTAACTGACGGCGCACACTCTCATCTTCATCAATAAAAAGCATGATAATATGAAATCTTGGCTTAGGGAATTGGGTTTCCTGAAGTGTGCCCAGATACTTACTCCTGAGTTCGCTCAAACGATTGTGAAAAAGCTTTAGGCACTCCACCTGAGTCTTTGTACGAGGATAACCATCAACGATCGCCCCACTCTCATATTCTGGACTAAGAAGGGTACCAAGAACCAAGCGGGTCACTTCTCGATCACCAGCAAGAAGTCCTGCATCAATTTTCTTTCGTGCTTCTGGAGACTTGAGAAGTTCACTGACGATGATCGGTTTCTCGGTCAAATCCCTAAATTCCATGATAAAGGCGGTCTGTGTCCCTTTACCGGCACCTGGAGATCCGTTAAGCCAAAAAATTTCTGCTGGAAACTTTAGATTCTCCGCCCCCAATTCCTGCTCCAGCTCATGCCAGACTGCCTGGAAGATTAATTGAGCATCTTTAACTTCAAGATCTTCGACCTTCTTGGTGGTTACCTGCCTGCCAGAGGTAGAAGTACCATCATCACTCTGCATTGCATTTTTATAGCTTTCCTGTTTAGAAGATAATTCAGTAGATGGATTTGACATATTAGAAAGACTTAAATGATGCTTTTTGATCCGTCAATAGAACGAAAAGATTGGGAAGATTAGATCCCACCTCCCGACTCATATTCTTTCATACTACTCAATGTATGATTCATTTCGAGGGAGGGAGAGTTTTGTCCTTTAATTTCGCCAAGCACACGAGAAGGAACTCCTGCCACAGAAACATTAGGTGGCACATCTGAAAGGACAACACTACTCGCTCCTACTCTTGCTCCCTCGCCGATCTCTACATTTCCGAGAATTTTTGCACCCGCACCGATTAAAACTCCTGAACGAATCTTAGGATGCCTGTCTCCGCCATCTTTTCCCGTGCCGCCTAATGTGACCTCGTGTAAAATCGAAACATCATCATCAATGACGGTGGTCTCACCCGCTACAAAGCCTGTGGCATGATCGAGCAGTATCCCTCGTCCAATTGTAGCAGCAGGGTGGATATCCACAGAATAAACGATCGAAATGAGACTTTGCAGATATAAAGCAATGTCCTTTCGACCTTCATTCCAGAGATAATTTGACGCCCGATAGGCAGACAAGGCCTGGAATCCTTTAAAATAGAGAAACGGGCTAATAAAATCGTGGCAAGCCGGGTCCCGTTCCTTCACTGCATGCAAATCAGCCTCTATACCCTGCAGAATCATGGGTGAATTTGCAAAGCTGGAAAAAAGAAGCTCCTTTAAATCATTGGCAGGAACTGAGCCATTAGCGAGCCGTTTGGACAGTCGCCAACTTATTGCATCTGCAAAGCAATTTCTTTCCAAAACATATTCAGTCAATATTTTTGAAAGAATCCGCTCTTTCGCGGCAATACACTCCGCTTCCTCCCTTAATTTATTCCATATCTCACTCATGCTTTTCAAAATGGGGCGTAATCAGGTAATTAAGTTGAGTAAAACTTCTTCCCGATTTCAATCTTCTGCCGTCCTTGTGAAGTTCGCCATTTATTTGTATCTCTTAATGAGTAGACACAACCACAATATTCCTGCTGGTAAAAACTTTCCCTTTTAGAAATTTCTATCATTCGCTGGGACCCTCCTGCCTTTCGCCAATTATAAGTCCAGTAAGTAATATTGTTATAACGAGCAGCCGCACGCTCCCCGCTTCCATTTATTTGTTTCATGTTTTTCCATCTCGAAATACCCAAGCTGCTCGAAATAAGTTCAAAGCCATTTTCATGTGCATAAAGTGCTGTTCTTTCGAATCTCATATCAAAGCATTGCGTACAACGGGCACCCCTTTCTGGTTCCCATTCCAAACCCTTTATCCGTTCAAACCAATTCATTGGATCATAATCGACATCGATATGATCAATTTTCATTTTCTCACAAAACCTCTTATCTTCCTCCTTGCGGATTTCATATTCTTTTTTGGGGTGAATATTTGGATTGTAGAAAAATACTGTTGGTTGAATACCGGAGTGCAAGAGGGTTTCCAATACCTCGCCCTCGCAAGGTGCACAGCAGGAGTGCAAAAGCAATTTCTTTGCACCATTAGGTGCTTTAAGAATGGGTCGATCAGCTGTATTCACAATGAATTTATAAATAGATGGAGAAAACAGGCAAATTGATTTAACACTTATCTTTCTTCCTTAAGTTTACGCCCCATAAGGTCTTCCAATGCCTTTGCCGGTTGCTTGCCTCGGTACAAAATATGGAAGATTTCATTCAAGATAGGCATTTCTATCTCAATATCATGGCATTTTTCCTGAAAGCATTTAGCGGCACCATATCCTTCTACTACGGTTATTTGCTCGGCTTTTGCAGCAAGCGGAGATTCTCCAGATGCAACTTTCAATCCAAAATTACGATTTCGACTCCACTCACCCATACAAGTACCAATCAAATCACCAAATCCGCTTAAACCGAAAAATGTTTCCTGCCTGCCGCCGAGCCTACAGCCAAGGGACACCATCTCATTCATACTCCTTGTTAGAAGAGCTGCCCTAGCGTTGTCACCAAAGCCCAATCCATCAGAAATCCCTGTTGCAATCGCATAAACATTTTTGAGGCAACTGCCAAGAGCTACGCCGATTAAATCATTCGTGCTGTATATACGGAGTGAGGAAGAGCTAATTGCATCTCTTAAATCATTGAGGGCTTCCTGCTCCAAATTTAATCCCAGGGACATAGCCCCAGGTTTTCCGACAGCAATATCATGTGCATGGCTAGGCCCCGTCAAATAACCTGTTGCCATAGCGTCGCCCATTTCCTGAGACATTACCTCATGGGCAAAAAGATTAGTTTCAGGTTCCAGTCCTTTACAAAGAGCAATCGCACCTTTCAATTGCCATGATGATCCGGCACATAATGCACTTTCTCTGCAGGTATTCCTCAATGCGTGGGATGGGCATGCAAAGAAAACATAATCACACTCCATTAACGCAGGTTTCAAACTGCAACCCACTTGAAGATCATCTGGGAAAGTGATTCCCGGAAGATAATCATCATTCTTTCTGACCGTCGATAATTCAAGGGCATGCTCGTATCTCCTCGGTACTAATGTAGCAGAAAATCCATTCTTGGCTAGATGCACAGCAATTGCAGTACCCCATGCCCCCGCTCCTACCACACAAAAATTCATCAACTACCTAGAACGATCCCCTGCCCGAACATCCCTGACATATTTCTCCAATGCACCAGAAACAACTTTGTTAAGGTTAGCGTATGATTTTACAAATTTAGGAACAGGACCGTGAGACCAACCCAGTAAATCAGTGGTCACTAATATCTGCCCATCACAACCGTCTCCACTGCCTATTCCGATCAACGGCGGAAGAATTTGCTTAGATAATTCAGTGGCGACCTTTTCATCAAGCATTTCTGCTATAATCGCAAAACATCCAGCCTCCTCCAGTGTTATTGCATCCGTATAAATGCTCTCCGCTTCTTCTTTTATTTGACCAAACTTCCGATATCCGCCAATTGCCTTAACGGTTTGCGGTAAAAGACCAATGTGTCCTAATACAGGAATTCCGGTAGCGACCAATTTTTCAATATCATCAGCCACATCTCTTCCGCCTTCAATTTTGACGGCATCGGCTCCGCCCTCCTGCATGAGCCTTCGGCAGGATTCCAGGAGACGATCAAAAGAAAGACTTGCCTCTCCAAAAGGTAAATCAGCAACTACAAGGCATTGAGGATTGGCCCGCCGGACAGCCGAGGTATGCCTAACCATATCATTCATAGTCACTGGTATGGTAGTTTCATACCCAAGTAAAGTAGTTCCAAGTGAATCCCCTACTAAAATAAAATCCACATTGGCTGCAGAAACAGCAGCACCCATTATGGTATCGTAGGCAGTTAAGCCAATGATCGGGCGATTGCCTTTTAAATTTTTTATAAAAGAAGTGTTAGGCTCAACCAAGACAATTCCCTTGGGCTTTTCTTTGTTTACCGAAATGGGTTCAGGAACTTTCGCTTTATTGTTTTGCCTGGTACGTGAAGGGCGCCCGCGTTTTGGTCTGGCGGAGGCGGGTTTAGGCTTACCATCAGAAGGGGCTTCCGCCTTGGACTGTTCAGGTTTCTCAGTTTTTTCTTGTTCAGGCATGTGCTAAGAAGAATAGCTTGAAAGTGCCTGCCCGACAAGAGTTTCCTCATCTTTACTTAGTGGGCTTTCAGTTACTTGACATATTTCGGATATCTGGCCTTTTTTCCTGGCCCCGACAATTGCTGATGTCACTTCTTGCTTTCTCAAGACCCATGCTGTTGCAAGTTCTCCAATGGTTCTACCGAACTCCCTCGCAATAGACTCTAATTCTGACTGGAAAGTCATAAAACTGGAAAGACCTTTCTCGCTTTGCAATGGACTCACCACCGGGTGATTTACTTTGTGTTTCCTCCAGTCATTCATAGGCAATCCATCAAACCATTCCTTGGAAACCTTACCTGTGAGCAAGCCGGAGTGCATAGGACTGTACGCTAATATGCCCACCAGATTTCCTTTGCACCAGGGTAATACTTCGGACTCGATCTTACGCTCAAGCATATTATACATCGGTTGATTTGATGCAATGTGATCAGAATCCCCCAGCAACTTCAATTCATCTAGATAGCAATTGCAAACTCCTACATGAATAACCTTACCCTCCTCTTTTAAGCGGATAAGTGTCTGCCAAGAATCCGCAAGATTCTCCACCGGATGTGGCCAATGAATTTGATAAAGATCAATAGCTTCGACCCTTAGGCGTCGCAAAGAGCCTTCGACTTCCTCAGAAATGCTCTTTGGAGAAATAAATCGCTCAGGTGATCCGTCTTGCTTAGGGAGAACCCCGCATTTTGTGGCAACAAAAACATCCTCTTTCCATTCTGATAATGCCTCTGCTACAACCGTTTCCGCAACGCCAAAGCCGTATGCATGAGCCGTATCAATCCAATTAATTCCACACTCCAAAGCTTCTAGAATGGCATCAATCGAATCCTCTTTCTTTTGGTCTCCCCACCCCATCCCCCAATCACCGCCTCCAATAGCCCATGTCCCAAGACCAATCTCACTTAGGTTTTGACCAGAATTCCCTAATTCTCGATATCTCATTCTTACAACAAATAATATTTCAACATTTCTTGAAAGGGTAAATAGTGAATAGCTTGTTAAAGGGTAGACAGTAAACTATAAGTCTTTAATGAAAAGAATTTTGATAACCGGTTCTTCCCGCGGGATTGGCCTCGAAATATGCACCCAACTCATGGCTGATGGCCATGATGTACTCGCCACATACCGATCCGAAAAAACGGCTAGCTCATTACTTGATCTAAATGACGGTGCAAAAAATCTTCACATATTCAAGATGGATGTCAATTCTACTGATTCAGTAAAAACGGCAATGAGTGAGATTACGAAACGCTTTTCTTCAATTGACTTAGTCTTCAATAATGCCGGCATTCTCGACTGGAGTCCTCTAGATGAAGTGTCGTCAGATGCTTTTCGATCAATTTATGAAACAAATGTCATTGGCGTTTTCCGTGTAAGTGAGGCAGCGATCCCCTTACTACAAAAAGGCCATGAACCGCTTATCGTAAACCTATCTTCAAGGCTTGGTTCCATTGAGTTGAGAGGGAACTCACAACTAGGAGGTGCGATCGCTTATCAATGCTCGAAAGCGGCTCTCAATATGCTCACGAAACAAATGTCTATTGATTACTCAAAATATGGAGTTCGCACCATATCAATTAGCCCAGGTTGGGTTAAAACCGATATGGGCGGAGAAGAAGCCAAGTATGAGGTTTCAGAATCAGTAGAACTTTTCCTTGCACGAATTAATCAAATACCTCCTGAATCAAATGGCATATTCCTGGGAGAAGATGGTGAAATTATTCCTTGGTAAAACAATAGAAGTTCTTGTCGGTACAAACCATAACCCTTATTCCTATCTTATGAAATCAAGCTTATTACTTATTCTTTCATCGTTCCTTCTTAATTGTAGCAGTATTTTCGCCATAAATATTGGAAGTGACGCACCTTCGTTTTCACTTTTGGATCAAAATGGAGAAAAATGGCATTCTTCAGATTTTTTAAATAAAAAGAACATTCTGATCTTCTTCTACCCGGCAG
>MDSZ01053523.1_pt1 | contig 15251 bp, 15 predicted proteins | sample 811201 | NCBI WGS metagenome assembly MDSZ01 (sample SAMN05326647, study PRJNA326480) | marine metagenome | isolation source: seawater | place: Indian Ocean: North | collected 2010
ATCTCCAACAACATCTTCGATATTTGCTGCTTCAAATATTTTATCTATAGTTTCTTTTGGTATCATTTTTTTCTTTCAACAATATAATTTGTTAATAATTTTAATGATTCAACCGCCTTATTATTGGGTAGAGAATTAAGTATAGATAACGCCGATTCTTGGTATAGAATCATTTTTTTTTCTGCATAGTCAACACCCCCTTCATCTCGAATAATTTTTATTACTTTTTCCACTTTTTCATTGCTCTTATCATTCATTTTTACGGTATTTAAGATTATCCGTTTAGTAGATTTATTGACCTTGTTTAGAGCATATATTAATGGAAGAGTTATTTTTTTACTTTTTATGTCAGCTCCTCGAACCTTGCCTGTAATTGAAAAATTACTATAATCTAATAGATCGTCTTTAATTTGAAATGCAATTCCTGCATTCTCTCCAAATTCCCGCATTTTTTTTATTAGACTCTCATCTTTACTGACTGAATTTACCCCACTCGCACAGCATGCAGCTATAAGGGAAGCTGTTTTTTTTCTTATTATCTTAAAATACATATCTTCTGTTATATCTAATCTCCTTGCTTTTTCAATTTGCAATAACTCTCCTTCGCTCATTTCTTTAACAGCATCACTAACAATTCGTAATAAAGAAAATTCAGAATTATTAACAGCTAGAAGAAGACCTTTTGATAATAAAAAATCTCCAACCAAAACCGATACTTTATTTTTCCACAAAGAATTTACTGAAAAAAAACCTCTTCTATAATTCGCTTCATCTATAACATCATCATGAATCAATGTTGCAGTGTGCAACAACTCAATCATTGTAGATGCTAAATAGGTTTCCTCTTTAATCTTACCAAAAGCCTGCGCTGAAAGGAGGACAAGTATAGGTCTAATTTTTTTCCCTTTTCTTTTAATAATAAAATGCATGACCCTATCAAGCATAGAAATATCGCTAGAAAGATAGGATTTAAATTTCTTTTCAAAAACCTTAATTTCTTTTTGAATCGGATGAGTTATGTTGTTTATATCAGAAATAGTATTTAATTTGAGAGAAGCGAATATACAAAGAAATGTTTCTGTGTGTAGCGCTATAATACAATCTTTACAGCAACTACATTTTATTAATCAATTGCCCACAAGCCGCATCTATATCTTTACCTCTACTTCTTCTTAGATTAACAATAAGATTGTTTCTTTCGAGTACTTTTATAAAATCTCCAACAGTTTTTCGATTTGATTTAGTATAATCTAATCCCTCCACGCTATTATATTCAATAAGATTTATCTTACATGGAGTTTCTGAACAGAATTTTACAAGATTATAAGCATCTTCAATGCTATCATTAACATTAGCAATAAGAATATACTCATATGTTGGCCTAATCCCTGTTTTGTTAAAAAAGTAATTAATAGAATTTTTTAAATCTTCTAATGGAATAGACTTGTTAATTGGCATTAACTCTGTCCGTTTATTGTTTTTTGATGCATGTAGAGATATAGCTAGATTAAATTTAACATCATCATCTCCTAATTTTCGAATCATTTTCGAAATTCCTGATGTAGAGACTGTAATTCTTTTTGGAGACATTCCTAATCCCTTTTTACTTGTTATTATAGATATTGCCTCTAACACATTTTTGTAGTTAAGCAAGGGCTCTCCCATACCCATAAAAACAATGTTTGTAAGAATTTTCCCGAACATTTTTTTACATTCACTGTTTAAAATGTAGACCTGATCATATATTTCTGTATAATCTAAATTTCTTTTTAAATCTAAAAGCCCTGTAGCGCAAAATTTACAAGCAAGACTGCATCCTACTTGAGAAGAGATGCAGGCTGTTAGTCTATCTTTAGACGGAATAATGACACTTTCAATGAACTCATTGTCAGATAATTGCATTTTATACTTTATAGTTCCATCTTTACTTTTCTGTTCATTCGCAATACTTACATGTCTTAAATCAAATGAACAGGCTAATGAATCTATAATCTGCTTTGGAATATTATTCATTTTTTCAAACTTATCCACATGTTTTTTCCATAACCAATGATCGATTTGTTTTTGCCGAAATACAGCATAACCATTTTCAATAAGAAATTTTTGCAGCTCTTCTTTTTTTAACTTACGTATATCTTTTTTGTCTTTCATTTCTATACAAAGATAGGTCGAAATTATTTTTACTTTTGCTTTATGCGATTTTTATCTGCCGATTACATTTTTCCATTAAATGAAAGCCCAATAAAAAAAGGAGTGATTCAGATTGATTTATCAGGAAGAATTATTAATGTTTTTAAAGATAATGATAAAATTAAGACAAAGGATATAGAATTTTTTAATGGCATTTTGTGTCCAGGATTTATAAACGCACATTGTCATTTAGAGCTTAGTTATTTAAAGCAAGATACATTTATAGATAAAGCAGAAGGTATTGTTCAATTTATAGATAAGATGCGAAAAAAACCAAAATACTCAGAAGCTATTATTAGTCAAAAAATTGAAGCAGCAGAATCCGAGATGATAAAGGAGGGTATTGTAGGGGTCGCAGATATTTGCAACACTAAAAATACTATTTTTCAAAAAAAAAGAAAAAACATACGATACACTAATTTTATAGAAACATATCAGGTTGATGAAAAAAAATCAGATATCGCTATCAATAATTCTTTGAGGTTACAAAAACTTTTCGAATCTAATGGCTTAAATGCGATTATTACTCCGCACAGCCCTTATAGTGTTACAACTAGCCTGTTAAAGAAAATTTCCAATCTTTTAAGAAAAAGTGATAATGTAATCACCTTCCATAATCAAGAGTCACTCACTGAGAATGAATTATTTAGAGATAAATCTGGAGATTTGTTCGATTGGTTAAAATCAATAGGAGCAAGCAAAGAAATACTAAATAACACTAATCACTCTCCTTTAATGGCAGTGCTTAAGAATATTCCATTTAAAAAAAATATATTGTTGGTACATAATACTTTTACAAAAAAAGAAGATTTGTTAGAATGTAGTGAATATCATAATAGAATTTATTGGTGTACTTGCCCAAGATCCAACATAAACATAGAGAATACAATTCCTGATTACAATCTTTTTAATAAAGATAGAATTTGTATAGGAACTGATAGTTTGGCATCAAATAAATCTCTTTCTATTTTAGATGAGTTAAAGGTTTTGTCTAATAAAACCAATTTCTCATTAAACGATATGTTAAATATGGCCTGTAAAAATGGAGCTAACGCTCTGGGTTATTCAGATTTAGGGACATTAGAAAAGAATAAAAAACCAGGAATCAATCTTTTGAATAAGATAAAAAATCAAAAAATTACAAAAAAAACTACTATTACTAGGATTGTCTAATCTATAAGTCTTTATATAAAAACGTCTCAATAATTTTTAAGTCCTTTTTTGTAGTTAACTTAATGTTCAACTCATCCCCTTCTACACAAAAAATATTTTTTTGTAAACTTTCAAATACCGAAGCATCGTCAGTGTATGTGGATTTAAATTTTTGTTTATACGCAGATTTTATTAATTCTGATTTGAAGTATTGTGGAGTTTGAACAGAAAACAAACCAGAACGATTTACACTTATAGACAACAGCTCATTTTCAATTTTTCTGATAGAATCTTTAATTGGTAATACTGGAATTGTAGCGTCATGATATTTGCCAATGTCCATAATTCTATTAATTAATTTAGAGCTTATCAGCGGCCTTACAGCATCATGAATCATAACCATGCTATTGTTGGGAACTTTTTCCAATGCATTTTTAATTGAATAAAAACGCTCAGAACCTCCATACGCAATAACATGAGGAATATTAAAGTTATATTTTTTACATAGATTTTTCCAGAACTTTGTTTGATCTTTAGATAACACAAGAATAATTTGAAAAGCTGTATTTGTGTTGTAGAATTTTTGAATAGTGTGCATAACAATAGGCTTTTCCCCTATTTTCAGAAACTGTTTCGGTACGCTATTTTTCATTCTAGTTCCCGATCCGGCTGCCGTAATGATCAAATACTGATCCACTATTTACAGTATAAGCATGGCATCACCATAAGTAAAGAAATTATATTTTTTCTTTATAGCTTCTTTATAAGCCTGGGTTAAAAGATCGAATCCCGCAAAAGATGCAACTTGCATCATTAATGATGATTTTGGAAGATGAAAATTAGTTAACATGCAGTTAGGTATTTTACATTGATATGGAGGAAAAATAAATTTATTTGTCCACCCTTCATAAGGAATTAATCGATTTTTTGTAGAAACTGAACTCTCCAAGGTTCTTACAACAGTAGTTCCTACTGCGCACACTTTTTTATTACAATCTTTCGCATCATTTATTATGTCACAAGCTTCATTAGTTATAATGATTTGTTCAGATTCCATTTTATGTTTTGATAAATCTTCAACTAATATTGGGTTGAATGTTCCCAGTCCTACATGAAGAGTAATCTCTGGTAAAGAAACTCCTTTAATTTCTAAACGTTTTAAAAGAGTTCTGCTAAAATGAAGACCTGCGGTTGGTGCAGCAACTGAGCCTTCGTGTTTTGCATAAACAGTTTGATACCTCTCTTTATCTTCTTTAGTAGGAGTACGTTTTATGTATTTTGGAAGAGGAGTCTCGCCTAGACCAGTCATTGTTTCTTTAAATTCATCATAAGAACCATCATATAAAAATCTTAAAGTTCTACCTCTTGATGTAGTATTGTCAATTACCTCAGCAATCAGCTCGTCATTATCTCCAAAGAATAATTTGTTTCCTATCCTTATTTTTCTAGCAGGATCAACCAAAACATCCCATAGACGATTCTTTCTATTTAATTCTCTTAATAAAAACACCTCTATTTTAGCTCCAGTTTTTTCTTTATTTGCATATAACCTAGCAGGAAAAACTTTTGAATTATTAAGAACAAGAGAATCTCCTTCATCAAAATATTCGATCAAATCTTTTACTTGTCTGTGTTCAAATTTTTGAGTTTTTCTATCAACAACTAATAATTTTGCTTCATCTCTTTCTTTTGACGGTTTGCTTGCAATTCTTGTTTCTGGAAGAGAATATGCAAAATGGGAAAGTTTATATTTCATAGGTTTGGGGGTTAATTAAAATCTTGCAAATATAACACATTGAAAGCCCTATGTCAATTTTATTTGATACGGAAATCATTTATATTCATGGCATCGCTTAAACTATATTCACCAATATGTGTTCGACATAGCTTAACAAGATGAGCCCCGTTATTTAATTCTTTTCCAAAATCATGTGCAATTGACCTAATATAAGTACCCGTTCCGCATGTTATTTTAAAATGAATCAATGGATTCTCATATTTAATAATATCAAATGAATGCACTGTAACTGCCCGCTCCTTTGTTATAACGAGCTCACCTTTTCTAGCTTTATTATAAAGACGCACTCCATCTTGTTTAATTGCTGAAAAGATTGGCGGTTTTTGCAATATAGGTCCAATAAATTTGTTTTTAGCATCATTAAGATCATCATAAGTTATGTGCGAGGTTTTATATTTTTTTGTTATAGAAGTTTCCAAATCATAGGAAGGGGTTTCACCTCCTATAACAATCTCTCCAGTATAAGTTTTTTTTTGCTTTTGAAATTCATGTATTTTTTTAGTGTATTTTCCTGTACACACTATAAGTAATCCGGTTGCTAACGGATCTAAAGTTCCTGCATGACCGACTTTAATTTTTTTGAGATTAAATTTTTTTTTAAGAGTAGTCCTAATTTTTTTTACCACATCAAAAGAGGTCCATCTAATGGGCTTATTTATCAGTAAAATTTTCCCACTTAAAAAATCATCTACAGTATTAATTATTACCGTCATTTAAGTTAATAATGAGAATAAAACTACAAACGCAATAACAAAACAGTAATATGAAAAATATTTCAAATTACTGTTTTTTACTAATCTTATCATTAGTTTGCATGCAAATACACCAGTAATAAACGCACTAATAAAGCCAAAAACTAAGGGAAAAAATATGGCGCTATCGTATACTATGTTACCAGAAAGGATATCTTTTCCCATTTTTCCAAAAATCAAAGGAATTACCATTAAAAATGAAAATCTAGCAGCCTTTTCTTTATTTATGCCTAATAAAATAGCGCACGAAATTGTGGCTCCAGAACGTGAAATTCCAGGCAAGATAGCGATAGCTTGTGCTATACCTATTAAAATAGAATCTAACAACCCAACATTTTTTTCGTTTTCAATTTTTTTATCTGCAAATAGAAGTAATAATCCAGTAATCATTAGCATATAAGCTACTAGCTTTAACTGCCCACCAAACAAAAACTCTATGTTTTCTTCAAAAAAAAATCCAATTAAAGCAGCAGGAATCATAGAAATAGCGATGAAAAAAGAAAATTTAAATGATCGATTATTTTTACTAAATAAACCTGAACCTACCTCTTTTATATCTTTACGAAAAATTACAATAGTGCTAAGCGCTGTGGCAAAATGCAGAACTACTGTAAGTAATAAACTTTCTTTAGGAACGCTATTATCCCCTAGTAATGCTTTTGCAATCTCTAAATGCCCACTGCTACTAACAGGAAGAAATTCCGTTAAACCTTGTATAATCCCAAGAATTATTGCGTTAACAATATCCATGAGATGCTAAGCTTTCTTTATATGCATAATCGCAAAAATCTCAACTATATATCCGGTAATTATTAAGATAGTTCCCCAAGTTATTCTTCGGGCACTAAACATATCATAATTAAAATCATTAGGATTTCCTGGCTCCGGACCAGCCATTAAAATTAAACCTATCCCTATAAGTAATAATCCTAAAATAAGAAGAATATAATTTGCTTTATTAAATTTAAATTCCATCAATATATTTTTTAAGTATAAAGGTTTTTTTCTTCAATTCTAACATACTTTCTTACAGCTAAAAATGTTGAAAGCCAATTTACCAAAATACCCACTACAAAAATAATAATAAACACAATTCCAATAGATATAAAGTCATTTTTGTTTAAAAAACTACCAGTTTCTGTAGAAATATAATCTTGAAATCCAGACTTTAATAAACCTAATACTCCTAACATCATAAACATTGCAATTATTGCACTGTAAATACCCTGATAAATACTTTTTTCTAAAAAAGGTTTTTGTATAAAAATATGTGTTGCTCCTACAAGGTGCATAGTTCTTATCAAGAAACGCTTGGAATACACAGATAGCCTAATCGTATTATTAATTAAGGTTATTGATATAATAAAAAGAAGTATTGAGAATCCTAATAAAAGAACAGATAATTTTTTAATATTATTATTCAGTTTTTCAACTATATTGCTTTGATAATAAACTTCGTGAACCGAATTGTTTTCAACCAATAAACCCTTTATCATTTTTAAACTATCTGTATTTACGTATTCAGGAACCAACCTAATATCAATCGAAGACAATAAAGGGCTATATCCTAAAAAATCTACGAAATCTTCACCTAAGTTTTCTTTTAAATCTTCTGTTGCTTTTTCTTTTGATGTGAAATAACTTTCTTGTACAAAATTATAAGTTTGTAATTCATCCTGAAGCTGCATTATATCAATTTGTTTAGCCCCTTCTTTTATCATAATTGTAAAGCCTATATTTTCTTTTACATAATTTGAGATTCTTACTGTATTAATTAATAGTAAAGAAACCAAACCAATAATGAATAGGACTAAACTTAAACTAACAACAATAGAAATAGAAGAAGAAAATAATTTTTTTTTCAAAAATCCGGTATTTTTTTATCTTTTGCTAAAGTATAAAAAAGAGATGAAGCGATGATTATAATTATTACTTTTGCTATTTATTAGATATAATTATGAAATATGATTTTCTTGAAATAGAAAAAAAGTGGCAAAAATATTGGAAAGAGAACCATTCTTATAAAGTAATTGAAGATAAGAATAAAGAAAAATGTTATATTTTGGACATGTTCCCTTATCCATCTGGATCAGGATTGCATGTAGGTCATCCACTTGGATATATCGCTACAGATATTTATGCTAGGTATAAAACCTTAAACGGATTTAACGTTTTACATCCAATGGGATATGATTCATTTGGCTTGCCGGCAGAACAGTACGCTATTCAAACTGGCACGCACCCAAGAATAACCACTGAGAAAAATATAAATCGTTATAGACAACAATTAGATTCTATTGGATTTTCATATGATTGGAGTAGGGAGATTGCAACATCCCAAAGTTCTTATTATAAATGGACTCAGTGGATTTTCAAGCTACTTTTCAATTCATATTATTGTAAAACAGAAAATAAGGCGAAATCAATAGACAATCTAGTTAGTATATTTAAAAAAGAAGGAAATAAAACCGTAAATGCATATACCAATGAAAATGTAAAATTTTTTAATGCTGAAGAATGGAATTCGATGCCAGAAAAACAACAGTATGAATCATTGCTTAAATATAGATTAGCTTTTATTTCAGAAACCTGGGTCAATTGGTGCGAAGAATTAGGAACGGTCTTAGCTAATGATGAAGTTAAAGATGGTTATTCAGAGCGAGGAGGCTATCCTGTTGAGCAAAAATTAATGAAACAATGGTCATTAGCAATAACAGCTTATGCAGATCGATTATTACAGGATTTAAATAATTTAGATTGGCCAGATTCAATTAAGGAAATACAAAAAAATTGGATTGGAAAATCAAATGGAGTATTATTAAATTTTAAAACCGAAGAATTTGAAAGATATATAGAAGTTTTTACTACAAGACCAGATACTGTATTTGGAGTTACTTTTTTAGTTCTAGCTCCAGAGCATAGATTGGTTAGTGATTTAACTATTCCAGAACAAAAAGAGAAAGTAAATCAATACATAAGGGAATCGAAGGCAAAATCTGAAAGAGCAAGACAATCAAATAAGCAGGTAAGCGGAGTTTTCACAGGATCATATGCAATACATCCTTTTACTAAAGAAAAAATACCAATTTGGATTGCTGATTATGTTTTAATAAATTATGGAACAGGAGCAATAATGGCTGTTCCTTGTGGAGATCAAAGGGATTGGCAGTTTGCAAAGAGTTTTGATATTAATATTGTTAATATATTCGAAGGCGTCGATATAAAAGATTCTGCAAATGAACAAAAAGATATATGTTTAAAAAACTCAGACTTTTTAAATTCACTGACATATAACGAGGCATTTTCAATAGCTTCAAAAGAAATTGAAAGTAAAGGAATAGGAAAAATTAAGACTAATTTTCGCTTGAGAGATGCTATTTTTAGTAGACAAAGATATTGGGGAGAACCGTTTCCTGTCTATTATGAGTCAGAATTACCGTACATAATAGAAAATGAGGAGGTTGTTACTTTACCAGAAATTGACCAATATTTACCCACAAAAGAAGGAGAGCCCCCTTTAGCTAGAGCTAAAAAAGATGATTGGAATATTTTCAAGGGAGACAGAATGGAGGTTAATGTAATGCCTGGATGGGCTGGAAGTTCTTGGTATTATTTAAGATATATGGACGCAAATAATGATTTAGAATTTTGTTCTAGGGAAAAGTCTAATTATTGGGGTCAAGTCGATTTATATATCGGAGGTTCCGAACATGCTGTTGGGCATTTATTGTATTCACGTTTTTGGACAAAATTTTTGTACGACAAAGGGTTTGTTTCATTTAACGAGCCTTTTAAAAAATTAGTAAATCAAGGAATGATTTTAGGACGATCTAGCCTTGTATACAGAATTAATAATACAAATACTTTTGTTACAGCTGAAAAGAAATCAGAACATGATGTAACAGCGATACATGTAGATGTTAGTCTAGTTACTAATAACATATTAGATATTAATTTATTCAAGAAATGGAGGCCAGAATTTGAAGGTGCAGAATTTATTTTAAATGATCAGAATAATTATTTATGCGATTCTGAGGTAGAAAAAATGTCAAAATCTAAATTTAATGTAGTTGTTCCTGATGACTTAATACAAAAATTTGGAGCAGACACTTTTAGGCTGTACGAAATGTTTTTAGGTCCTTTAGAACAATATAAACCCTGGGACACTAGCGGGATTAATGGAGTTCATAATTTTTTAAAAAAGTTCTGGAGATTAATACATGATGAAAAAAATAATTTTTTGATTTCTGAAGAAGAACCGTCAAAAGATTCATATAAAACATTACATAAAACAATAAAAAAAGTAAAAGAAGATATAGATCGACTTTCGTTTAATACACCAGTGAGTGCATTGATGATATGTGTCAATGAACTAACTGATCAAAAATGTAATTCCAGAAAAATAATATCAGGATTTACATTATTATTATCTCCTTATGCCCCTCATTTAGCTGAAGAGATCTGGAGTAAGCTCGGCAATAAAACTTCAATAACAAAAGCTTCTTTTCCAATTTTTAATCAAAATTATTTAGAAGAATCAGAATTCACCTATCCAGTTTCTTTTAATGGAAAAATGAGATTTAAAGCGACATTTGGTATTGATAAAAAACAAAAAGAGATAGAAAAAGAAATATTAGAAAATGAAAATACAATAAAGTATTTATCAGGAAAGAAGCCAAATAAGATAATAGTTGTTCATAAAAGGATTATTAATATCGTTTTTTAAGTTAAATGATTAGGTTTTTTGTTTTCACCAACCTATGGGTTTCCATTTGCGTATCCTCTCTTTGCTTATCTACTGAGCTTATTTTCAACATTTATGATTTAAGAATATCTGCCTTCGCTTTTTTTTCAACTTTTCTTTCCTATAATCTCCAATCTATTGTATCAATAAAAAATAGTTATGGCCCAAAATTTTTATGGATAAAAGAAAACCTTTTTCTGCTATGCATTTTAATTATCATAAGCATAATCGCTTCGCTTTATTTATTTTTTAGATTTCATTCTCAAACACAGTTTATGATAATAATACTTTCTTTAGTTTCATGTTTTTATTCTTTTGGCTTAAGATCAATTCCGTATATTAAAATTTTTTTAATTAGTCTTTCATGGTCAATTTTATCTGTGGTTTTGTACATTACAGAATCAGAGGGTTTAAACTTTGATATCAAATCTAATACATTATTTTTTTCAAGATTATTTTTTATAATTTCTCTTACTATACCTTTTGACATCAGAGATATAGAAAAAGATAAAAAAAATCTCAGAACAATTCCTCAATTATTCGGAATTAAAAACTCTAAGATTATAGCAATAGGATTGTTGTTTATAAGCTGCATCCTTCTTTTATTTTTACCATTGAATAATTTTTTCTCGAGCCAATTTTTATTCTCATCTATATTGATTTTTTTGATTACATGTTTGTTTATTTTTTACTCTGATTCAAAAAAACAATTTTTTTATTTTTCATTTTGGGGAGAAGGTGTAAGCATTGTCCTGTTTATAGTATTATTGTTGTCAAATGGAGGGTGATATTAAAAACATCTTAGTATTTTTACTAAAATATTATAAATAAATTATGTCAAAATCTTCTACATCTTTGCATTATAAAAATTATTTGCAGCTCGATAAGATTTTGGACGCTCAGAGCCCATTGAGCCATACAGATACAAATTCATCTGCTCATGAAGAAATGCTTTTCATTATTATACATCAAGCTTATGAGTTATGGTTCAAACAGATAATACATGAGTTAGAATCTGCAATGGTTTTGTTTAAGTCTGATAAGATTGATGAGAGTAATATTGGAGTTATTGTTAGTAGAATGGATAGGGTTAACAAAATTATGAATACCCTTGTAGGTCAGTTAGATATTTTGGAAACTATGACTTCTTTAGACTTTTTAGATTTTAGAGACCATCTATCCCCTGCTTCTGGATTTCAATCGCATCAATTTAGAATGTTAGAGGTAATGTTAGGGCTCAAAATTAAAAAGAGACATCAATTTGGGGGATGTCCATACCATGCTCAATTTGAAGGAGAAAAAAAGAAAGAGATATTAGATCTGGAAGAGAATGAATCTTTATTCTTATTAGTAGAGAAATGGCTAGAAAGAATCCCATTTTTAAATATGGATGGTTTTGACTTTACTAAAAAATATGAAGAAGCGGTAAATGAAATGTTAGAAAAAGAAATTTCAGGAATTAATGCTTCTAGGCTAACCGATGAGGATAAAGCGCTTAGGATTCGTATGATTGATGAGAATAGGAAGTATTTTGAAAGAGTATTAAGCGAGAAAGAGCATAATAAGGCAATTGTATCTGGAGAGACTAACCTTTCTTACAAAGCAACCATGTCTGCACTCTTAATCAATTTATATAGAGATGAACCTATTTTACATTTACCATATCAATTCCTTAGAAGTTTGGTCGAGCTTGATCATAAAATTTCTACTTGGAGATTTAGACATGTACAAATGGTAGAGAAAATGCTTGGTCAAAAAATAGGAACAGGTGGAAGTTCCGGACAGGGATATTTAAAAGAAACAGTAGATAAACATAAGATATTTACTGATTTAGCAAATATTGCAACGCTTATGATATCTAGGACCTATTTACCAGATTTGCCTAAAAATATAAAAGATACACTTTCATTTAACTATAAATAATTTCAATGAATTTAGATTTAAAAAATAAAAATGCAATTGTTTGCGGAAGCACTCAAGGAATTGGAGAGGCTTCTGCAATTGAATTGGCAAAATTAGGAGCCAATGTTACTTTAATTGCAAGAAATGAAAGCAAGCTTTCTGCGGTAGTAAATAAATTGGATAAATCAATAGGACAGCATCATAAATTTATTTGCATAGACTTTTCAAATTCAGATAAATTAAAATCAGCAGTAGATTTATTAGATGAGAATTATCATATCTTAATTAATAATACTGGTGGACCTGCAGCAGGGCCGATTGTTGAGGCAGATGTTAATGCTTTTGAGGATGCCTTTAAAATGCACGTAATTAACAATCAAATCTTAGTTCAAAAAGTAGTTGAAGGAATGAAACGTGAATGTTTTGGTAGAATTGTAAATATTATTTCTACTTCTGTAAAAGCACCAATACCTGGATTAGGAGTTTCTAATACCATAAGAGCAGCAGTTGCAAATTGGGCTAAAACATTATCTATTGAATTAGGACCATATGGAATTACAGTTAATAATGTTCTTCCAGGGTTTACAAATACAAATAGATTAAAAAGTATAATTTCTAATAAAGCTAAAAAGCAGGGAAAATCTCAAGAAGAAATTGAAGAAATTATGAAGAATTCTGTTCCTGCTAAAAGATTTGGTGAAGCAAATGAAATTGCAAATGCTATAGCGTTTTTATGCACTCCCGCAGCTTCATATATAAACGGCGTTAATATTCCTGTAGATGGTGGTAGAACCCAGAGTTTATAATGGAAAAGATTTTAAATTATATAAACGGAGAGTTAGTTGAACCAACAAGTGGTAATTATTTAGATAACTACAATCCTTCTGATGGCCAAGTATATTCTTTAATACCTGATTCAGAAGAATTAGATATAAATAATGCAGTTGCTGCAGCAAAGACAGCATTCAAAACTTGGAGTAAAACTTCAAAACAAGAGCGATCAGATATTTTGATGAAGCTTGCAAATACTATTGAGCAACATTTTGATGATTTAGTAAAAGCCGAAAGCAAGGATAACGGAAAACCGGAAACTTTAGCAGCTCATGTAGATATTCCTAGAGCTCCAGCAAATATTCGTTTTTTTGCCGGAGCTATTTTACATGACAGTTCTAAAATGCATGAGATGGATGGGGAAGCGATTAATTATACTTTAAGACAACCAATAGGAGTTGCAGCATGTATTTCTCCATGGAATCTACCACTTTATTTACTTACATGGAAAGTAGCCCCTGCACTTGCAGCTGGAAATACGGTTGTAGCAAAGCCTTCAGAAATTACCCCTATGACAGCCTATCTTTTTAGCAAAATATGTATAGAAGCAGGACTTCCTAAAGGAGTGTTAAATATCGTTCATGGGCTTGGAAGCAAGGTAGGAGATCCTTTAACTACACATGAAGACACTTCTATTGTTTCTTTTACTGGAGGTACAGTTACTGGAAAACATATAGCTACTGTTACAGCTCCTATGTTTAAAAAAATTTCTTTAGAATTAGGAGGAAAGAACCCTAATATTGTGTTTTCTGATTGTGATTTTGATAAAGCGGTAAGCTTTGCTTCACGAGCAGCATTTACTAATCAAGGACAAATTTGTTTATGTGGTTCTAGGCTTTTTGTTCAAGATGAGATTTATGAAAGATTTAAAATAGCCTTAATACAAAAGGCATCAAAATTAAAAATTGGAGACCCAAGAAACTCTCAAAATAATTTAGGAGCAGTAGTTTCTAAAGAGCACATGAATAAGATTTTATATAATATAGAGGAGGCAAAAAAGTTAGGAGGAAAAATTCTACTTGGAGGAAAAAGAGAAATCATTCAAGGTAGTCTTGAGGAAGGTTATTATGTTCAACCAACAATTATCGAAGGATTGTCATATAACTGCTCTATTAATCAAGAAGAAATATTTGGGCCTGTTGTTTCAATGATCCCATTTAAAACAGAAGAGGAAGTAATAATGATGGCAAATTCTACAAAGTATGGATTATCTGCCAGTATTTTTACTGAAAATGTAAGTAGAGCCCATAGAGTTGCAGCAGCGATAGATTCTGGAGTTGTTTGGATTAATACGTGGTTGCTAAGAGATTTAAGAATTCCTTTTGGGGGAATGAAAAGTTCAGGATTAGGTCGAGAGGGAGGATTTAAATCTTTAGAATTCTTCACTGAACCTAAAAATATTTGTGTAAAAATTTAGTATGATTAGTAAAAAATTTAATTCAGAAAGAGCCCCACAAGCTGTAGGATTATATCCTCATGCCAGAAAGGTTGGAGATTTATTGTTTTTATCAGGAGTAGGACCAAGAAAAGCTGGTCAAAAAGATATACCTGGGGTCACTCTAGATAATCAAGGAGATATTATAGATTATGATATAGCTACACAATGCCATTCTGTTTTTGAAAATATCCGTTTTATATTGGAAGACGCTGGATCATCTTGGGATAAAATTATTGATGTACAAGTTTTTTTAACAAATATGAAAGATGATTTTGATATTTACAATAATATTTATGCAGAGTATTTTAAAAACAACCAACCTTGTAGAACAACAATTGAGATTAAGAGTCTACCAACTCCTATAGCAATAGAATTAAAAGTAATAGCAACTATTTAAAATTAATAATATGGAAATTAAAAAACCTTTTAACTTACAGAAATGGA
>MDSZ01002317.1_pt1 | contig 15250 bp, 17 predicted proteins | sample 811201 | NCBI WGS metagenome assembly MDSZ01 (sample SAMN05326647, study PRJNA326480) | marine metagenome | isolation source: seawater | place: Indian Ocean: North | collected 2010
AAATCAATAAAAATGAAACCCACTAAAAAAAATATTAAAGATGATATTATAAAATTTTTAAAAAGAGGTAATCCAATTATTGCAAGGTTAAAAAAAATACCAGAGAATGAATCATTATTGAAACTAGGATATATAGACTCTTTTGGCCTCATGGAATTAATAGAATTTATAGAAAAAAAATTCCAAGTTAAAATAAACGATAATGAAATAACGTTAGAATCATTTGGATCATTAGAAAAAATGTCTAGTTTGATAAAAAAAAAAATAAAATAGCTTAATATTAAAAACTATTTGTCACTAATATTAAAATTAATTTGAATTTGGAACTAACTTTTTAAGTCTTTTTTTTTGTTATATAAGAATTAAAATCTGCTACTTGTCTAAAAACTGGCCTTAACATTTTTCCTTCGAGCGAATTTTTTATTTTTAAATTACGTTTAATGAATCTCCTTTGAAAAATATCAAAAACATCTGAAAACGCGTTTAAAGTTTTTTCAATTTCTTTTTTCTTATGAGACCATGAGATTGTGTGATAAGCCGCCCACAATATACCTCTTTTAAAAAGTTCTTGTTGAATAAACGTTTTAATTTCAAGATCGTTAAACTTTTGATTTCCATTAATTGATAATATTGATCTACAAGGATAACCAACGCATTTTATGATGTCTTGAAGTCCATACTTTTTTGATAAACTATTTATTCCAAATTTCAAATGCTCTCCCATTTTATAAATATGTCTAATTACATTTTTTTTTTGAATTTTTTCTATTGTTGCTTTTGCAGCAGATAAACCAATGCAATCTCCTCCATATGTAAAAGAAAAAAATGTCTTATCCAAAAGCTTCATGATCCTTTTTTTTCCAACAATTGCAGAAATTGGAACTCCATTGGACATTGCCTTAGCTAATGCTGTTAAATCTGGTGTCACACCAGTTAATTCTTGCGCACCTCCCAGACTAAATCTAAATCCAGTAACAACTTCATCAAATATTAATACAGCACCATTTTGTTTTGCAATTTTTTTTACTTCATGTAAAAAATTATTTTGACAAAATTCTTTACATATTTTTTTTTGACAATCTTTTGATCCATAACATTTTGGTTCTGCTACAGCCAATGGTTCCATCATAACTGCACCTATTTTATTTTTTCTTTTTTTAAAAATTTTTTTTAAACTTTCAATATCATTGTAATTAAATTTATGAATTAAATCGTTATTAAATTTTGGTATTCCATCATTTAAATCCGTAGTTGCTATAAACCAGTCATGCCATCCATGATACCCACAAAATGCAATCTCATCCCTTTTTGTGTAAGCTCTTGCTAATCTTATTGCTATAGTTGTTGCATCAGCTCCATTTTTTCCAAACCGCACCATTTCAGCTGAAGGAACTAGTTCAATTAACATTTTTGCAACATCAATCTCTAATTTGTTATGCAAGCTAAATGTTGAACCTTTTTCTAATTGTTTTGTAATAGCTTTATTTACATCTGGGTCTGCATACCCTAAGATCAAAGGCTGGCAAGCTAAAACATAATCTATATATTTATTACCATCAACATCAGTTGCATAAGCGCCTTTTCCTGACTCAAGATATTTCGGTGCAATTCCATCTGTAAATTGAGTAACTCCTTTACTATAAGTTTGTCCTCCAGAAGGTATAATTTTTTTGGCTATGGAATATAGTTTATTTGATTCATTAATTTTTGGTTTTTTCGAAATCATATAAGTGATAATTATTTTTTATTATTTAATCTTTTAAATCTCTTTACATCATTTAACGTATCTATCTCAATCAAATTCTTAACAATTTCATTATTTAGAAAAATAGGTCTTGTATAACTATTAATTAATTCATCATTTAACTTATTTATTTCACCAATTTTAAAACAACACAAATAATGAAAGTGCGAATAAGCTTTTGGTAAATCTTGTCTTCTGAAAACTCTATTAGGTATATATTGAATAACTTTTTTATTTAAATATTTCCAGCAATAAAAAGGGTGATACGCATAATCAATTTCCATAAAAGAGCATAAACTTTTAAATTTTTTTGTTTTTGTAATTCTATATGCTTTATAAAAATCTTTTTTTTCTCTATTAACTAATGGTATATAAAAGAGCCATAAATTATCTTTCTTGTTTAGCTTCTGTTCTTTAATTAAATTTAATAAAGTTTTTTTAATTGAAATTGTATCACCAGCATATTTTTTTTTTCTTTTATGTTGTTCAAAATTATAATTTTTAGCTTTTTTTAATACTACTGGGTCATCACTTGAGACAATTACAAAGTCAATAAAATCTAACTTTTTTAAAAAATCTGCTGTTAAATTAAAAAAAATTCTATTCTTAAATTTAAATCCTTTACTGTTTTTTCTAGCTGGTATAACTGCAATATTTTTAGTTTTCATATTTTTTTGCACTGATTAATCTTTTATAAAATACTTGTAGCCCCACCATCGACTACAAAACAGCTACCTGAAGTATATGAATTTAATTCTGAACCAAAGAAATCAATATAATTATTATATTCACCAAGTTTTGACATTCTATTTAAGATAGTCTTTTCTGAATATTTCTTTTTAAAAAACACATCTTGTTTTGATTCAACGCCTCCTAAAACCAGACAGTTTATCTTTATATTTGTTCCCTTGTAGAAAGTGGATAATGCTTTTGTAAATCCTATAACACCAGCTTTTGCAACAGAGTACTCCACAGGTTTAAAACCATGAAATTTTTTTTTCTTTTTTTGGTAAATATTTTGATCAGGACCAATAATTCCATAAATTGACGAAATATTTAATATGTTACCTTGATTTTTTTTCTCAAAATATTTTAAAACATATTTTGATACTAAAAAAGAGCCATTTAAATCAACTTCTAAATTTTTTTTCCAATTTTCATAATTATATTCAGAAAACTTGAAACCCTCGAGCTTATTATCTGCTGAAGGATTTGTTGCAGCATTATTTATTAGCAAAGAAACACGCGTTTTCTTAAAAATTGAACCTATAGTTTTAGAAACTTGTTTTTCTTTAGTTATATCGCAATAAAAATAGTTTTTTCTTTTTATTCTCTTCTTATCAATACAAAAAACTGTGTAGCCTTTTTTTTCTGCGAAAGATCTATATGATTTACCAATAAGTCCCTCAGATCCAGTTAAAATTATGTTTTTTATTTTCATAATAAATATATATACATCAATAGTCACAACATGATTAAAAAAAAAAAATTATTTAAACCGACTTTAATCGCTGAAATTGGAATTAATCACAATGGTGATATCAAATTAGCAAAGAAATTAATTGATTTAGCCAAAAAGTATAATTTTGATTATGTAAAGTTTCAAAAAAGAGATCTAGAAACTGTAATTCCTGAGCATCAAAAGGAGATAAAAAGAGAGACACCTTGGGGATACATATCTTATCTCGAATATAAAAAAAAAATTGAATTTGGAAAAAAAGAGTACGATGAAATAGATAGGTATTGTAAAAAAATAAAAATTAAGTGGTTTGCTTCAGCTTGGGATGTCAAAAGTCAAAAGTTTTTAAAAAAATATAAATCTAAAGTTAATAAAATAGCTTCGGCAATGGTTACTAACATTCCCTTTTTACAAGAAGTGGCAAAAGAAAAAAAGAAAACATATATCTCAACTGGTATGACAGAATTAAAAGATATAACTAAAGCAGTTAATGTGTTCAAAAAAAATAAGTGTCCATTTGTCCTGATGCACTGCGTATCAACTTATCCTTGCCCTGAAAATACATTAAATTTAAATATTATTAGAACTCTAAAAAATAAATATAAATGTGAGGTTGGTTATAGTGGTCATGAAAGTAGTGTTTCACCATCTATCACTGCATGGTTTTTAGGTGCTACGGTAATTGAAAGACATATTACTCTTGATAGGGCATCTTGGGGCACTGATCAATCAGCCTCTCTCGGAGAAGAAGGAATTAAAGAATTAACTAATATTCTTTCTAAAACAAGTCAAACTTTAGGTGATGGTATAAAAAGGTTTTCTAAAGAAGAGCGACAGATTTCAAAAAAATTCAGATACTGGAATTGAACTTTATATTCTAATTAAATATAATTTTTTTTATTCGACTTACTAATCTACTCGATAATGGAATCTTATATAAATCTTCTTTGAATAAAGCATTAAAAGCAAAAAACTTTCTAACTTTATTTGTTTGTTCTCGCGGAGATACACCGTGTATTGATTTTTTGGTATTCAAAAAAGTTGCGACTCGATTACTTTTATAATCTATTTCTTTATATTTAATTACATCAGATAAACTGACAGATCTTGAACTTCCAAGAATTAATAATTTAGTCTTCTTAAGTTTGTATACAGTAAAATGTCCAGAATTTGTATTATCATCGGTATCTTTCAAGTAACATAATGCAGTATATAAAGATTTTTTATTATCTAAATGAGGCCCTCTTACACTTGTAACTTCTCTAACTGGAGTATTTATGCCAATTTGAAAATCTAATAGAACATCGCAAGTATCAAAAGTATTTATTCCCTGGATACCCACATTAAGATTTTTTTTTTTAATCCTATTGTATATCTTTGGATAAAAATTTTTTATATCTTCACCATATAATTCACAAAAGTTATAAAAAAAGTCATCATTAACAAAATAACTTCCAAATTCTTTCCAAAAAGATTCCATTTCATTTGAAAAATCACTAAAAGCTATTCTTATCCCTATATTATTAGCCTCTATATCTCCATTAATGTTAAATAATTTTATATCAGGAAATTTTTCACTTACGATTTTGTAAGTTTCTTCTCTTAAAAAATTATCAATAATAATAAATGGATATGGAATTTTATCTTTACTAAAATTCCATGATAAATTATTTAGATATTTAGATGCTTCAAACATATGCACTTATTTACTTTAATAATTTATTATAACAAGGACAATTTAATATTATAAGTTATCAAAAGATTGAATTATTAATAAATCTAATTATTTTTTATTGCTAAAAATTCATTTGCATCAAGCTCTACCACTTCATAGCCCAAAATTTTTAGTCTTTTATGTAATTTTCTTCTTTTATATAAATAAAGGCATAAATCATAAATATTTGAATTAAATATGAAGAAAGGTCTCTCTAATTCAGCGACAATTTGTATTGGGTAAATATTTTTATCAAATAAATCATTCAAAATATCAAAAGATGCTCCTTCAATATCCATTTTTAAAACATCAATTCTATTTTGATTATGTTCCATCATCAACTTATCAATTGATTTACATGGAAGTGTAAAAAAATTTTCTGACTTTAAAAGATTGGTCGCTGATAAATTAGAATTTTTAGTATGATAATAAAATTTAATATTTCCATTATATTTCCAAATTCCAATATTAAAAAACTTAAGCCTAGGATTTTCAACAGATATCATAAATTTTTTACTTTCCTCAGTAGGATCAAACATAAAAACATCACAATTAAACTTTTTAGATATTTCTTCATCGAAAGAAATATCCTTAGCTATACCACATGAATAAATAATTGAATCTTTTGAGATATTTTCAGGAAATATTTTATAATTTCCAACTCTTAATAGTTTTTCATCATAATTTTTATTTCTAAAAAAAAAATGCCAAATATAACCAATCGTTTTTATTTTCCTATCTAATAATAACTTAATGAAGTTGCTTAAATAAAATCCGGGAAAATTTTTAGCTTCACTAGGTATTGAAGAGAAATCGTTATTAAGCTGTTTAAATAATTTTAAAATTCGCATTAAAAATTTATTTTATCTGTTTGATTTTCTAAATTTATAAATCATTTTTTTTTCAAGCAAATCATAATAGTATCAGTGATGCCGTTTGATGCTAATTGTTTTTCATAATTTTGATTTAATAATTTATTTTCAAGAAAATTCCAGATCTTATGACCTCCTGGTCTACCATTGGTTAACCAATATAAATGATTGCTTAAAGAATATCTTTGAACGTATTTTGTCCATTCAACTTTTAAATTAGTTTTTTTGGCTATATTTTTTAAATTATTGATATTAAATAAATATAAGTGTTGGCTCCAATAAGTAAAATTTTGAAATGCTTTATTTTTATATAAAGTTAATAATGCATCCTCAGAATTTGGAACTTCAATAATTATTTTTCCATTTTTATTAATCAATTTAGAAAGTTCTAATAATGTTCTAATTGGATCGGATAAATGTTCAATGACATGAAACGCAGTTATGATATCCCATTTTTTTTTACTTTTCAGGGCATGATTATAATTTTTAAATACTTTTAGATTTCTTTTTATAAAAGACTCTTGCAAAACTTTTTCCAGTTCTATCCCATTTGCTTCTTTAGTATTTTTTCGTGCCAGTTGCAAGAATCCTCCAGCACCACAACCAAAATCAATAATCTTTTTATTGCTAATAATTTTTTTAAGAAATTTATATCGTCTCACATCATCAAATAAATTTTCCTTTAACCAAATTTTAATATTTAATTTTTTTCCATCATGCATTCCAGAATTTTCATAATGATCAGATTTAATATGTTTATTAGATGAAAGATATACAAGACCACAATCAATACACTGAAATATTTTTAATTTTTTATTATCTCTTACTGAGCCGGGTCTTCTTAATTTATTCTTGCTTTTGCATAAATAGCATTTATTTATTTCCATATTTTAAATGATTATTTATCATAAAAGCTAGTATATTAACAAAAAATTTCCTCAAAAATATTAATCAATGTCCTTAGTGTTTTTTTTAAAAAATTTATTTAGCAACTTTATTATTATAAGTTGATTTGTTTTAGACAAACCATAATAAATAGGGAGACTTATTGAGCTATTATAATAAATTTCAGCATTTTTATTAATATACTTCCCTTTAAATATTTTGAATTTATAAATAGGTATATAATGATACTGAAGTATTACTTTATTTTTTAACATAAAATTAATTAGTTTTTCTTTAAATTTTTTGTTTTGTTTTTTAATGTGAATTATAAATAGATGATAGGAAGATTTATACTTATTGTCTAATTCTAGAGGTAAAACTTGTTTTATCTTTTTTATTTCTTTGACATATTTTAAAGAAATATTTTTTCTTTTTTGTATAAACTTGCTCATTTTTTTTAATTGACTTATGCCAAGAGCAGATTGAAATTCTGTTAATCTGAGATTTAATCCACTAATTACTACATCATATTCCCAATGTTTATTAAAAGATCTTTTTATCCCATGTGATCTAATCATGCTCATTTTCTCAAATATAGCCTTATTATTAGTGGTAGCAATTCCACCTTCTCCTGTAGTTATAGTTTTAAGAGGATGTAAAGAAAAAGTACTAATATCTGAATGTTTGCAGCTTCCAACTTTGTAATAATTATTTTTATACTTATACGATGCACCTAGAGCATGGCATGCATCTTCAACAATAAAACATTTATATTTTTTTTTTAGAGAATTAAATTTTTCTGCGTTTTGTGGGTACCCACCATTATACATAACAATTAATACATTAAAATTTTTTATACCAAATCTTTTGCAGCAATCCTCAACATCCTTAGGGCGCATTTGACCTGTATATTTATCAACATCTGCAAGATAAACTTTAGCACCTAGTAACTTAGCAACATTGTAAGTAGCTACAAAATTTATTGATGGCATGATAATTTTGTCACCTTTTTTTAAATTAAGCGCATGAAGGGCAATAAATATTGCTGAAGTTCCGCTGTTGCAAGTTACTGCGTATTTACAATTTAAATTTTCAGTTATTTTTTTTTCAAATTTTAAATAAAGATCACCTGATGTTATAATGTCATTAGATAGTATTTTTGAAACTTTTTTAATATCTGATTTATCTATGTATTGTCTGCCGTAAGGAATAATCTTATTCATAACATAATATTTTTATTACAATTAATATGTGTGCAATGTAAAAAGTTTTTTTAATATAATATTTAATTATATAAATAATTCAATTTTACAATAAATTCTATTTGTATAAAATTTCAGCTAACCTCCAATCTTCTAAATCATCTATATCGATTGATCTAGACTTAGGCATTTTTAGTCCTATATAGTGACTATCAAAATCAATTTTTTTTTTTTTAAAATGTAAAATTGGAATTGCTACAAAATTACCTGTATCGTAGTATGATTTAGATATATCTTGAGATCTTTTTTTATAATAATTTTTTTTAATAGGTATTAATTTTTTATATTTATTAAATTTAAATCCCCATTCAATGGGTGCAGGATATTCTGAAACTGGCAAAATAATTTTTTTTTTATTTTTTTTTAACAGTTTTGAAGCCTTTATAAGATCATCTGAATTAATTAAAGGTGAACACGGTGCTAAACTCCAAACTTCGTTAAAAATTGTCATTGAATTATCATATTCTGATAAAACACTTCTCATTACTGACTCAGTAGTCGTAATATCATTTGAGAGTTTTTTTGATCTTAAAGAAACATCAATTTTAAACTTTCTTAAAAATTTATAATATTTCATATTATCTGTCGAAACTACAATCTTATTAAAAATTTTAGATTTAAGTGCTGATAAAATTGAGTAACTAATAATAGGTTTGCCCCTAAATTTTTTAAAATTTTTATTTTTAATTCTTTTTGATCCCGAACGAGCTGGTATTACTAAAAGTCTTTTTATTTGCATATATAAAAATTAGATCTTAAATAATTTAACGAATCTGGTCCTAAATTGAATATTAAATCCATTATTGATAAACGAGATATAAATTTTTTACTTTTTTGACTATATTCATTATCTTGAAAATCAAAATATTCTATTTTTATGTTTGTATTTGGAAAATACTCAATTTCTTGAAAATAATCTTTTGCTCCTTGTGTAGAGATATAATTAGTACAATTTTTTATCAAACAGATGTCTTTTAAATAATCATTTTTTTTTGAAGATAAATTATAAATTTTATCGGTTGATAAAGTGGTCTTAATATTTAAAGCCTCGCAAAAATACGTGATCAAATCTTTGTTTAATTCTGCTAATTTTGTGTAATTTTTATTAAATATATTCTCAATGCTTTCAAAATATTTATCAAAGTATTTACTTTTTGAATACGCATTTTTAATCAAGGAAATATGTTTTGTTTTATTTTTTTTAAAATTATCAATTTCTACATCACAAATTTTTTGCTTAAACTTGCCCTTAGATTTGACTGGCATAGTTAAAAAGATTTCTTTTTCATTAATTAAAATTTTATTTCTTTGTTGCCAACTTCTTTTGTTAAATTGAATGTTTTCTAAAAAAATAAACTCATCAACATAATCAATAAGGGCAAAATATCCCTGCCATGGAAAAAATGTAGGTTGGCTAATTGAAATCTTCATAAGTAATATTTTAAAATTAAACTTTACGAGATCTTAAATATATTTTTGTATTATTTATTTTTAAAAAAGCTGGTTCATGTACTGGATGATCAAATGCATTTATTATATTATTAATATTTTTAAATTTTTTAATCTCTCTAAAATTAAAAATATCTTTTATTGAGTAAAAATGACCTTTATTATTTCTTATTTTTTTTAAATTTATCTTTTTCTTTGAAAAAATTTTATTTATTATTTTCTCAAAACTTTTAGCAAATTTATTTGCAATTATATTTTCATATTCATAAGCTACTTTTTTATAAGAATTTTTAATTTTTATTTTTTCAAAAATTAAACCTTTATCTAAATCTTCATTTATAGCATGAATTACTCCACATATAAATTTCTCATTGTTTATTATCGAATGCATTATAGGATTGTGTCCTCTGTATTTTGGAAGATCGCCAAAATGGAAATTAAAAATATATTTAAATTTTTCAATTATTTTTTTTTTAATTTTCCATTGATATTGAAGAGAAAAGCCATATAAATTCTCATTCTTATATTTTTCAATCTTTTTTAAAATTTTAGTTTCATTATTTTTTCTATTAATTATCCATGAAAAATTACGAAATTTATTTTTTTTTTAATTCTTTTTTAAAGGCAACATCTGATACTAATAAAATTATATTTATTTTTTTTCTTAATTTAATTAATTTTTTTAAAGTATAATTTGATAAAAAACCTGATGATACAAAGAAAACTAAATTTATTTTATTAGACATTTATATTTATGTTTAAATTATAATTTACACAAAGCCATAAAATAATCTTCACAACTTTTATTTACAACATGTGTTGTTCTGCCTACAATAATCTTGCTAAAATGCTGCAATAAAATTTTTTTTAAAAATTTTTCATTTTCAAAAAAGAAAAAAGTTTGACCAAATCTGATTTTATCTTTTTTATTTGTTATTTTATAAATGTTATTTGAAATTTTATTTGTTGATTTAAAAAAATCACTTCTATTTCCAGTTGTTGTAAGATAAAAAAACTTATTTTTTTTCAAAACTCTTTTGTATTCTTCTAAAGCTTTATGGATATTTTTTAAATTTTTTTCATAATGAAGTGTATTTGTTGTGACTAAATCAAAATAATTGTCTTTGTAAGGTATTAACCTATTATGTCCAACCCTTATGTTTACTTGCTTATTTGGAAATTTTTTTTTTAAAATTTTTTTCGTTACACTGCAGATTCCTTTATCTATTTCAACACCATAAATACTGGCTCCTATATCTATAAATGGAATTAAATTATTTCCAAACCCACAACCAATATCAACAATTTTTGATTTTTTGTTTATAAATAAATTAAATTTACTATCTCTTCCAAAAATTGTTTTTAACATTAATTCCTGAGGATATTTTGGATAACTATCTTGTTTAAGTGATTTAAGATGAAAATTTTTCCAGTCTTTTGCATTAGTTATATTCATTATTACTTAATTATTTTTCCTCAACAGCTAAAAAAACACCTTCTTTTCCGTAATCATTACCATTATAAAACATATATTTTTTATCCTTATGCTTAATGACATGAGGATATGCTATCATTTTATTATCTAGTTCTTTTTTTCCTGGAGCTATATTTGCTTTATGATCCTTTCTTTTCCAAACAATTCCATTTTTAGACTCGGCATAACCAATTCTATATTTTCCAACTTGTTTTTCATAACAAAACCACATTTTATATATACCATTTTCATACAAGACAGAAGGTCTAGCAACAGCTCTCTCATTTTTTTTTAATTTAATTGAAGTAAAACCTTTTTGAGTCCAATTAATTCCATTAAGTGAGGTTGCCATTTTTATATCATATTTAGGATAATCTTTATTAACCCACTCATTACATGAAACGTACCACATAAACCATTTATTTTTTTTTATTCTCATAACATATGGTGCGGTTAATATTGCAAACGGCTCTTTGTTTGTTAGTTTAAGAATTGGTGATCTTGAATATCTTTTAAAACTTCTGCCATCATTTTTAGATATGGCCAAACCTGTCATCAACGAATATCTGGTTGTAGATTTTGGTTTCCATCCAATATAATAAAGGTAAACTAATTTTTTAACTTTTATCAAACAAGATGCTGTAACACCATTGTCATCAAATGCTCCCAGTTCACCTGGTTTTAAAACTGGTTCTTTTGAAATTTTTTTTATCTTATGTTTTTTAAGATCATAATCAAAATATCCAATCATTGAAATATTTTTTTTATTTCTTCCACAAAAGAAAACTCTATACAAATCTCCACTTAATTTTAAGGTACAAGGATCCATTCCATAAGAGTCCCACCATTTTAATTTGAACTGTTTTGGTGAAGCTATTAGTCCTTGCTTGATCCAATTCATATTTTTTTTTCTACCTTGTAACCATTAATATAAAGCTCATCTAAATTACAGTCTAAAAAATCTATAAGTGCATCTTCTGGTCTAAGAACATTTGTCCTTCCATGTAAATTGAATGAAGTGTTCAAAATAACTCCATATTTGTGCTTTTCCTTAATATTTTTAAGTAAACTCCAAAATAAATAATTAGACTCTTTAGTTACAAATTGAGGTCTGGCAGTCAAATCAACATGAAGGGCTGATGGTATTATATCTTTGAATTTAGATTTTGCTTTAAATGCAGTAGACATATATTTGTGATAAAATGATTTTTCAAATATATCTTCCCTATCTTCCTCCAAAATTGATGGGCATAATGGTTGATACCACGGTCTTTTTTTAATTTGTAAATTTATTCTATCTCTTGTGTCCTTAAAAAAAGGATTAGCTAATATACTTCTTTGACCTAAAGCTCTTGGACCAAACTCCATGTTTCCATAAAAAGTAGCAATAATCTTATTTTCTTTTAATGCTCTTGCAGCTTCATTAATCCAATTTTCTCTCAAGTCATTAAAATTTATATCATTTTTATATTTATGTAATATTTCAATTGTCTCTTTGTCGGTATATGAATCTCCTATATATGGCATTGAAATATTTATTTTATTTAAATTTTCACCATTATTAATCAATGACAAAACTGCTGCTCCAACTGATGAACCTTCATCTCCCATATATGGTATTACATTTACAGCTTTTAGATTTAGAGCTATATGAACTTTATGAGACAAAATTACATTAGCAAATACACCTCCAGCAAAATAAATTTTGTCGAAATTATAAATTGATTTATAAATTAACAGTAGTTCTATAACAGATATTTCTAAAAAATTTTGTATTGTAGCTGAAAAATTTTTATCACCTATTACTTTTCTAAATTTTTTTAATTTATTTAATGTAAGAAATTTTTTATAATTTTTAACATCTATAAAAAAATTTAGCTCATTTTTATTAACTTTGATAATTCTCCTTAAAATCTTTAATAAATTTTTATTTGGTTTACCATAAGCAGCTAATGCTTCGACCTTACCTTCATCTACACTTCTTCTAAGATCAAGAGCTTCTGTAAAATTAGAATACACAGCACCTAAAGATGTTACGTAATCTCTATTATCTAACGTAAATTTTTCTATCTTGCTATTTGATACTTTCTTAAGTTGATTGTTTTTCCATTCAAAAAAAGATGAATGATTTAAATCTCCATGTTCATCTAGCACAAATATATAATTGGTCTCTTTTTTATTAAAATTATCAATTGTCAAACAAGAAGCTGCGTGACTTAAATGATGGTCATAAAATTCAATTTTTGAAATTTCTATATTATTATCTTTAAAAATTTTTTTTATTGTTTTCTTTACATAACTTTTATTTAATTTTTCGTTTTGTCTAAAAAATGAAAAAATTTTATGGCAAATATTAAAGTATATCCATCTAATATCTAACTTAGATTTTAAAATGGTTATAAAATCTACATCGATCAAGTCTTTGTAATATTTCGGCTTTATATATTTACGAGCAATTTTTTCTTTTTTTAAGAAAAAAAAGGTAGGTGATTGCATTTCTAATATACAATCCTGACCTGAAAAATTTGAAAAAGGAATTGAAATTATATCTATTTTTTTTGGAATTAAATTTCTACTAATTAAATATTTTAATGTTATATCAATATCAAGATTATCTTTTTTAATTCTTGAAACCCTATCAGATTGTAATGCTAAAAATTTTTCATCTACACTATCAAATAAAGTTACAGCAGAATCTAACCCAGCATATTTTGTGCCTATTACTCTCATAAATTTATTTTTGACCAGAGATAAGATTTAATTTTATAAAATGTTTAGAGTTGTTTTCAGTGTAAATATAATAGTTATAATCAATATTTTTTAATTTACTTAACTTGAATAACTTTAATAATTTATTTTTATTTAATTTGATTACACTAAAACTTTCATCATTTAACCCTTTTGCTGAGTTTAAATTTATACTTAAAAAGAAACCCTTCTTTTTGAGATTTTTATTAATTAAACTATATGATAATCTTAAATCGTATTCAGATTGGTGCTGAAGTGATGTTGAGTCAATAATTAAATCATATTTTTTTTTTGAATTTTCTAAAAAATTATTAAAGGAACTTTTAAAAATTTTTATATTTTTATTTTTATTTTTATTTTTAAACTTATTGATTGCTATTGAGGAAATATCTACACAGTCTAAATAATAATTTTTTTTCTTAATTAACATAGAGGTTGAGCCTGTGCCACAACCCAAATCAAGAATATCTACTTTTGTTTTTATCTTAGAGAATTTTCTATTAAAAAATACGATTAAAGACTGATGTGGAAAACTATTTCCATCATTTTTTTTAAAAAAATTATTCCAACTTTTCATAATTATTTAAATTCATTAATTTCTAAAAATTTTTCAGGATCATAAGAAATTTTATTTGAGTCATTTTGTATAACTACACTTTTTGATGAAATGTTTTTGGTGACATGGGATGCGGAACCAATAAAACATTTTTTTCCAATTTTTACAAAATGACCTATTGTGGAATTTAATCCTAAGAAAGTAAAATCTCCAATTTTACAATTGCCACCGATTGTAGACCCTGAAGTTATCCAGCAATTATTCCCTATTGTGCTATGGTGACCCAATACAGACCCGCTCCATATAAAAGTATTATTTCCTACTTTTGTGTGAGGTTGCAAATAACTGTCAAGAATTACAATATTTTCACCACGTTTCATTTCTTGCTCACTCCAATTTGAATTATACACAACATTATCAAATGAATATCCTTTTTTTTTAAAAAATAGATATTTTTCATATCTTATTTGATTTAATTTCTTATACGATATTGCGATATGTAACTTATAATTAATTGGTTTATAATTTTTTATAAGCTGTTTAGTTGTTATGACCTTTTTATTATTAAAAGTATCATTTTTATAAAATTTATCATCTACACAATAAGCATAAATTTTCTTGGATAATTTTTTCATGTAAAAAGAAATTATGTCTGACTGTTGTCCAGTGCCAAAAACAATTACTGGTTTTTCATTCATATTTCTAATCCGCCATCAAGTGATAAAACTTTCCCATTAAAGAAATCATTTTGAATCACAAAATTTATTGCATGATTTAATTCTTTAGTAGAACCTAATCTTTTCATTGGAGTTGCGTCTTTTAAATGCTCAACTTGGAACTTAGCTAAAGCACGATTTGTACTCTTGGTATTTAAAAATCCAGGTGAAATACATGCAACCCTAATATTAAAGCTACTTAATTCATGTGCCCAAATTTTAGTTAATATCTCAATTCCAGATTTGGCAACAGAGTAGGCTGATTGACCAATGTTTCCTTTTGCACTTATAGAACCTATATTGATTATAAGACCTTTAGTTCTATTGTTACAAAAATTTTCTATAATTCCAGAAGAAAATAAAAAAACACT
>MDSZ01214370.1_pt1 | contig 15250 bp, 9 predicted proteins | sample 811201 | NCBI WGS metagenome assembly MDSZ01 (sample SAMN05326647, study PRJNA326480) | marine metagenome | isolation source: seawater | place: Indian Ocean: North | collected 2010
AAGACTGCGTCTAAAACAGTCGACGCATTATTCAAGTATCCCATTTGTTTTTCTCCATAAAGATGTGTAGAACTTTTTTAATAAATATTGTTTTTCTGTAAAAAGATTTACTATTCATTATCTAGTTGTACATCTAAGAATGTATCACCTTGTGTTGTTGTAGTAACCGCGTAAGGGTTAACTTCAGTTATTTCAACAGCAACTAGATTTCCTTCCGGAACAGTTAAACCGTTTTCAGTACATCCACCGTATGCTAAATTAAAAAGCGCCGTGTGAGATGTAAATAAAGAATCAATATCACTCGGCTTAAGTGACTGTGAATAATATTGATTTAATGCTTTATCTGCTGAGGAACTGTAGTGATATACTTTTTCATCGTTAAAGTGTGATAATACAGAACCAGTAGCAGTGGGCTGTAGTATTTCAAAAAATACGTTGTTACCTCCTCCAGTATAAATTTCATTGTTTGAGTTGTTATAATCTTTATCTTTTGGATCTAAAAGAGGATTATCGCCAAAAGATCTAAGATTGTCAAGTACATAAGGATTAGCAGAAGATGATATAGTCCTAAAATCATCTCTCGTTCCTGATGTAGTCACTGCCTCTTGGAAAGACCAAGAATGAGTTTGAAGAAGATCATCCCTAGAGCCGCTGTACTGTCTATTTTGTTGTGTATTAATCTTTCCAGTTTTTTCTTCAAAGCTTGCAGTAAAAAAGTTTTTTACGTCGTAAGGACTAACTATTGGATTTGCTATGTAGTAATTATTAGATGATGTCAATTCAGCATCAATAACAAAAGTTATATTGCCTTGTCTAAATTCATTATCTGCGCTTTGTGTATAATGATTCATTACACCGATTCTTGCAGTTTTCTTTAAGTCTTCTATAAACGGCCTATTACCAACCTGAACTTTTGGTCTTTCTAAAATTGTAGGTTCAATTAATATACCGATATTTTTCTTTGCACGTCCCGGAGACATCTTTCTTAAATGATCAAATAAACTCAAATCATAATATTTCAATAATCTTAAATAATCCCAAAAACTATATGCTGTTGTCCATTTCTGCCAATATGTTTCTGCTATTCTGTCAAGTCTTCCGTGTGTGTATCTATCATCATACATGTCTCTTGGATCACCTAAATAAGATCCAAAGTCTAAATCTGCAAGTGATAGAATAATATCTTCATTTATAACATCAGAAGGTGCAAAGAATATTCCTAACTTATTGCTATCAAGCGGTGCTCTATCATAAGAGCTTAATTCTATTCTTTCTGTTGTACTTAAAACCGGATCAGTTCCTTCAGGAAATTTTAACTTTGCATTTTCAATTCTAATTTTATTTGTTGTCTTATTAAGGCCTATAGAAGGTATAAAAGCTTTTTGTCTGTCTGATACTGATTCAAAATTTATTTCATCTGCAAAGCCTGAACCTGTTGCAAATACTTGGCCACCAGTTAATGAATAATCTTTTATTCCGTTTGGTGAAGAATTAAGATTTATCTTATCATCCATTGAAAATCTTAAATTCATATCAAAGAAAGATGAGCTTTCATGATTTCCGTTTACAGCCTTTGGAGCTGCAACGTGATTAAAAAATGCTGATGCTGTTAATGGCGTACTCCAATATCTCCATTCCATAACAGAACCACTAAGTGGTGATCCATATAATGATTCTTCAGTTGCAGTTTGTGTTTGTCCACCAATGTGCCAGTAATTATCACCTGTAGAGCTTGATGCGTACCAAGCTGCTAATTGGTTTGATCCAGACAGTGTCATACTAGCAGAAGCTTTAGTTATAATTTCATCTGTTCCTGAATCATAAAATCCTGCAAATATATCAAAACTCTGTGTCACTGAGCTAGTTTCAGATGTCATTACCATTCCATCATAACTGCTAGTGAATCCAGACTCACCTTTTCTTCTTCTTACCATAACTGACCAGTACTCGCCATTGTACATAGATAGTGGTTCTAAGCTGGCAGTTACTAATCCTTCACTACCTGTTAGTGCGAATGATAGTTTACCTTTCTCTCCTGCTTGCTTTACATAAATTGCAGATTCGATATGATTTGTAGTTTTATGCTTTGTTGCAAGGAGAACATCTTCTTTCTGGTCTGTTTTAAATCTAAATTCAATTGTATCATTGACTCTTTGTGTTTCTTCATTTCTGTACCAGGGCGATTGAATTCTTTGTGCGCCTTTAAGATGCACTGCATAAGTGTATTTTTGTTTTATCTCAAACTCAGGTGCTCCTCCTCTAATTTTTGGACCACCATATTCTTGTATTCTTAAAATAGATGTTGGTATACCGTAAGCAGCAATCAAAGCTTTTAAACCTTGTTTTGTACCTTTTGTCTTCAACAAATAAGGCATGCTGCTTAGTAATCTATTCCATATTTCTCTAGATATGTCTTGCTGTGACTTTTTAGAAAATCTTACATTATAAACACCTGTATTGGATCCTGACTCTTGAAGACCTAACTGATATTCTGGCAATGATACCAAATCTTTTCCTTCTTGCATTTTAAATCCAAGTGACTCAGCAACAGGTTTTACAAGCTCAGCTGATATACCTTTTGTTATATCTTCAGATCTATCATGACTGTCAGTCATTGATTTTATATGCGTCCATATTATATCATAATGGTGTCCCATCATATCCATAAAAGTTATAAAAGGTGCATTTTCTGTATCGTATGATACGTGTGACGGTAAAAGACTAACGAGTCGATTTGTATTTAAATTATCATAATTAGATGCAGAAGCAACTTGTCCATCAAACCAAGTTGTAAAATTTGAACTGCTAACAGAATATAAAACATAAGGACTAGTAAGTGTTCCATCACCGCTTGCCTTAGGGGCAGCATTATTATAGTCTATTCCATTTGATGAGGATAAGTATGATGAAGATTGAAAGTACATATAATTTTCAAAGTCATCAAATTCATTTATTACTTTTCTTTTCTCCATATCCCAGTGAGCTTGTTGATCACTAGATCCAGAAACTATAGAGCCAGATGTCTGACCAGTTATATAAGGCGTGCTTGACGTTCCGCCTAATGATTGACTTTTTGCTGTAAACAATTCTATTGATTCTAATTTTGATTTAAAATTTCTAATTCTTTTTTCAACAGAGCCAAAGTGTGAGAAGTTTTCAAAGTGATTGTAGTCAACATTTATACTAACATCTAACAAACTACCACTAAATATTTTATCTTCTAATTCTTTTCTTACACCTGATTCAACACCAACTAAATCAGTATGATTTTTATAAGCAGTTGCTCTTTTTCTTATTACTGGCTCTGTTACATCTATCTTAGGTGCTTTTAAAACAGTGTCTGGTATTTTTTCGTCTATAAAAGGAATTAAATCAACAGTTTCATCAAGATCAGGTGTGACTTCTTGCACGATATATGCAGTGTCAAATTCTACTATGTCATCTGGAAGAGGATCTAATAATTTATATGCTATTGATCCAGGATAATTCGTCATATTAACAGGCTTAAAATTTATAACGAGGCTCTCTCTTTCAGGAGTAAATACTATTTTTGTGTATAAATTATCTGGATCTTTAATTCTATACCTTACAAAAAATTCATCGAATCCGGATGCTATATTAGGTGAGTCTTCACTTCCACTTACAGCACCAATACTTCCACCATATTCTTGATAAGACTTATCCATTATTAATGTATGTCCGTCTACATCTAAAATTTTACCTTCATACCTTGCCATAACCTTATTGACCTGTTCTTCAGACTCTAAGAAACCGATCTGAAATCCTGATCCAAATGTAGCGTATCTATTAACAGCGAAATTTGATTGTATTCCACCTTGAACATTTGCTGCTTGGTCGTATTCTTCTGCAACTAGCAATTCTGTATTTGATAAAACATCTTCAATTGTGAGTGCAAGTGTAGATAATTTTGCTGTTTGGTCGACTTTAACTCTTTCATTAGATGTTAGTAATATGTCTATCCTTACTTTGTCAACCCATAATTCACCGAAGCCACCTCTACTACCGACAACATACAATGATGTATTTGTATAAAGTCCAAAGGTGTCATCATCAGGAATCACAAAGTCCACGAACGCATCTTCCCACTCATTTAATTCAAAACATTCTATGTATTTATTAAATCTAGTATCAACTGTTCCGTCAACATTTAAAGATGCAATATCAGTCCACTGTAATTGTGTTGCGCTCTTTCCATCAGAACTGATTTCTGCTTGACCTTGAAATTGCCATCCTATTACTCCACCCCAATGAAATTTGCCATCAAGTGATTTTGTTTTTTCATTATCTAATACGTCATTTGAAGGATAGTATTGTTCGCCTGTTTCATAAAATGCTGTTATGAGGTAATCATTCACTGCTGGTGCATAAACTGTAGATCTTCTATCATAGCTTTCGTATGTGTCATTAGAAGTTAATGCTAAAAACGGAGTTACTTTGCATAACTCTAAACATGATTTCCACTCAAGTCCTGTCCACATCCAACCGTGTGCTTCTGAAAAATATAAATTTCCGTTTATGGTTAATATTGCAGGAATAATTAATCCTTGTCCAGGTGGCTGATTTATATTATACCAAGACTCTGACTCATCGTTCCATCTCCAGCCTGCTTCTTTAAGCTCTGGTTTTACATACCACGCCTTTTTTATAAAACTAAAGATCCAGTTATTTGTCTTTATCTTCGGCGCAAGTCCACCACCGTATCCAATTTTAATATCATAGCTGTCAGCAAAACCTGGACCAAAAGTGCTTGGCGGTCTAGCCTCAGAAGGCACATCACCAAGATCCATAGGCGCATAGTCTGCAGGATAACCTAACTCACTAGGTGGAGCAGTAGGTGTAATCATTGCGCCTATTGCCTTTCCTGTCAAACGTCTTTCACCAATTCCTGGAAGATTAACAGTAGGAATATCTTCAAACTGTACAACATCAGGAGCTTGCATTATACCATCACCGCTGACCTGACTTCTGTATAACATTCCGTTTGTGCTTAGTCTTTCACGTAACTCATCATTTTTTCCGTACCAAATAATATTATTTGTAGCATTAGTCTCACTAGTAATTGCAGAATCGCCTACAGTTTGTCCGTTGCCGTCAACAATTCTGTATGTTTTAAATCCTGATCCTGGAGCAAATATACCTATAGAGCTTCTAGCATCGAATTGATTTAGCTCTAGTTTTCTTAACAAATATTCGTCTTCATTAATATCACCCTTACGCATTTTAACATCAGGAAAATTAGTTCCATCTACTTTTCTATTAAGAGGATTATATGCTGCATCTTGTCTAAAAGATTCAATGCGCTTCATCATTTCAATTTGTTCTTGTCTTACTTCAAATGCGCTAACAATCGGGTCTGCAGGTGCCTGAAAGAAATTTCTTCTCCAGTGATACATTCTGACCATAGCACCTTTTCGTCCACCCTCATCAAATACTGGCTCTGCAGGTCTAGACTTTTGTTTCCAAGATATTCTAACAGTGTCTCCTGGTTTTGCACCGTATCTTGCTAAAGGTCCTATTGTGCTAGAAGAACCAGAAACTCCGCCTCTATTAGTTGCAATTGCTTGATACCTATGTTTCCACCACTCTGCATTATAATATTGTCCTGATATTCTTGGATCGTCTTGACCTCTGCTTACAAAATATCCTGTATCAGAAGTTGCTGCTGCTATAAATGCTTCACGTCTAGCTTCTAAAATTGCTGGTTGATAATTTAAATCTGGGAAATACATACAAGGTGATTCATTTCCATCAACTCCACCGTAAGACCATTGTGCGTGATAACCTATATGTGCTGTTCCGACCTCACTCCATTTTTGGTCACCAGGTGCAGCACTCCATCCAGAAGACCATATTCTCTCACCAAATCTTTCACCAAAAACCCATATAGCTGAATTTAAGGCTCTATTCCATTCTATTGTCGTTCCCTTATAATCAGTCCTTCCTACATAATCACCTGGCTTTGAAAATTCTTCATCAACAACAGTAAATAAATCTCTTATTTCTCTATGCTCTGTATCTTGTATTGTAATCTGTGAAGAAAAGTCGTCAACTGCAATTCCATCTTCTATCAGTATAGTGCTGCCTATCATTTTTCTATTGAAAGGTTCGTCAGTAGGATTTAATACAGCAGATAAAACTCTTCTTTGCACAAGATCACTAGAGTCAGGATTCTTAAATCTTATTGTTCCAGCCTCTGCTATTTCTATAGTTTCGCTAGTATCATCTTCATTTCTTGTAAAATCACTAACAGAATTTCCTAATTCTAATTGTGCTCCTGCATAAAAATAACCAACACCAACAACTGAAGTTTCGTTTTGTGTGTCGTATGCACCATCAGGAAAGTGTGTTGCTCTTAAGTGAATTAATTCGTTTCCTTCACCAACATTTGTAAGAATAAAAGTAAGACTTATTCTTTGCCATTCACCAGTCATTTCAACTTTTTGAGATGATTTAGTTGTGCCTTCTGCACCCCAAGGACCTGCATGTGCCAATAACTGGACTCTAGAACCTACAGCTTCTTGGTCTGCTTTGACATAAAGACTGAAGGTCATTTCTTCACCCTCAATGGCTCTGTATATTTTTAGCAATGGTGATAAACCAAAAGACCTATTTGAAGAGTAAGGAGTATCAGATTCTGTTGTTTGATATTCTACTCTAACACACTGATTTCCTACAGGTGATTGTTCTATAACTGTATCAATTGTCATAAGTGTGGAATTTTCAGGTGATATTGAATTAACTCCATCTTTATAAACACTGTGTGGTCTCCACTGATAATCACTATCTAAAATTCTTCCTTGTAATAAATTCTGTGTCTTATCTATAGTTGTCAAAGCTGGTTCAACAACATATTCAGCAGTGATTGCAGGTATTACTCTATTTCCTAGAAAGTATGCATTGTTTATTCTTAACATTCCGTTAATATAAGATCTAGGAACTTCATCATAACCTACTAATGTTATTCTATTAGAATCTTCACCATCTCCGAATGCAACATGTTGTCCGTCATCTCCAAAGTCATTTAAACAAGTATAAGCTGCAATTCTAAATCTTTCTAAATAGTCTGTATCATTTATGAACGGAGGTGAAAGAATAATCTCTGTTCTATCAGAAGATATTTTTGTTAGTGTTGCTTTGTCATCTTTTGGATAGACTCTATCACCTTCATTTGTATCTGATTCTATGTGTGGATCTGTTGCAAATAGTTTTTGTTCATTACCTTCTTCAAAACCACCTAAATATATTTTTTCGTCAGCGTTAACAAGAAGAGGAAAAGGGCTTCCAAACATATTTCGATAAAAACAAAATTTAATTCTAAACCTGCCTCTTCTAAAGCCAAGGTCACGTAATATTTTTCCTGCATCTATGTCTACTGTAGGATAGCCAAGATCATTGTCTTTTGCTGTAAAAAATTCATTTGAATTTATATATGTCGTCGCAATAAGTGATCCGTCTTCTCCGTGAACATTTACTCTTATATAGTCATGCTCATTAGAACCAAATTGTGCTTCTGGCCATTTCGCAGAATCATAAGGTTCATTTTCAAACTGAGGAAATCTTCTATTATCTCTAAATGGCACATAATCATTAGCGTCAGGGAGAGTAACAAACTGCGCAATCTTTGAAGGAAGTATTAGCCTTCTTCTATTTTTTGGATTTATTCTTGCCATTTACAACTCCGTAAAGTCTCTGTCGATATAATCGAGTGTATCTTCTTGAGTTCTATATCTTCTTTGATATAATTCAACATAAACTTTTTGACAAGGACTAGGATATGATTCTCCAGTCACAGGATCTTCATAAAGTTTTATTACATCTGTATTATCTCTCATAGATACTTTTAATCTTTTTTGTGCATTTTCTTCAAACTCTGATTCTCTGTTCATAAATGCATTATGCGCTTTGTGATATTTAGCGTGATATAATTCTTCATCTCTCTTTTTTAGTGATTGGTAATATAAATTATCTTGCAGTTCTGCTTCTGTATACGGCATTATTCTACTACCTTAAATTGATAATCATTGTCTATAAATTGTACTGTTTTTGTTGCACCACTTCCACTCTCTATTTTAAACAATACATTATAATATCTTTCTGGCTCTAAGCCACTTGTTCTTAATTTAAAAAAGTTACTAGTAGCATCACAACTTAACTTAGATCCACTTCCAAAAGGAACGATTGTGTGGTGACTTTTGGCATCAACAATAGAGTAAAAGCTAGATGCTGATGGGAAATATGCACAGTCCAAATATGCTGATGACGTTCCAAAAGTTCTAGCAGGATAGAGTTCTCTTCCTTTAACTCTTATTTTAGATACAGTACCCATTTTATATTCTCTTCTAAAACTATTCATGTAGACATCTAAGTTTCCTAACTCATCTAAGTCTAATGCTGAAAGAGATCCAGTTGTCCAAGCAGCATCATCCCACTCAGCTTCAAGTCTTGGTCTAAAAATTGTATGAGAATCGCCAGAGAAAAATTTAAGAGTTCCAAAATTTAAAGTTGAGTTCTCAATACTAGCAGGTCTTTTTACAAGAAAGCCTTCATTTGATTGGCTGTTTGCAATAAGTGTTTTGACCATCTCTGTAACATCAATTCTTGCATCTGATCCTGTCTTGGAAAATGAGAATGACGCTGAATAATATGATGCAGAAAAGTATGTTGCTCCCCAGTCTGCTTGACTTCCTGACTTCCATTCTAAAGATTCAGATACACCTGTTCTATATCTCCAACTAACACCTTCTTCAATTGTAGGGTCATCTGTTAGTTTGCCATCGCCTTCTGTCCAACTCTGAGATACTACATAAACTTCAACATCATTATTATCTCTCGTCAATTCAAATGCACCAGCATCATATAAATTTAAATAGTATTTGACATCACTTCCAATAGAACCATCAGCTTGTGATGATGAAAAGTCTGTAAGAGGAAATCTTATTACAGCTCTTTGTATCGCAGATGTTGACGTTCCCTCTGCTTGAAAACTTTTTCCTACTTCAAGTATTTCATCTCCGCCAAAATTTGCATTACTAGCTGTTCCTGCAATTGTTGCGCCTCTTCTGAGCGTTGCGTCTTTATTAGGTGTTATAAAAAGATGTGCCATTAATAATCTCCTAAACACTTACCGATAATATCAATATCAGGGAATTTAACTTCAAATATAGATGGGTCTAAAGAAGGATAAATAATACCACTTCTTATTGCTGTCGATACATCAAAAATATTTCCGCTATATCCACTTGCTGTTTCAAACTTATTTGTAACAACTATTAAATTCCCATCAGGATTATCAGCAGGAGGTGGAACAACACTATTTACACCGTCGACTAGTGAAATCTGATATGCAACATCTGACATTATTATCGGCTGATTAATCTGCCATTTATCGATATTAAAATAGTCTCTTACTTTTTGAATACAGTTAAAAATTACTTCTTCTTTGTTGTAGCCTCTTTTCGCATATATTGTAAATCTTATACCTATGTTTATAACATAAGCATTTTTTAAATTAATTGCATCAGTTAATATTCTGTACTGGCCCATATAAGTTTTTATATTTCTTTTTGTAGCTTCATTTACGTTTACTAACTGTTTGTTATTATTGTACCCGAGAACATAAAAATTTAATGCCATAGGATTAGGAACTCTAACTTCTAAATCAGATACTTTTAATGATTCACCTTTATCAACAAATTCTTCCATTAACACTTCAGGTGTTAAGACATCTCCTTGTATTACACCTTCACCTGAATTTAATTGGTCATCTTGTGTTATGTAAACTTTTGCAACATTGCCATACTTTGCAGGTAAACTATAAATTCTTGTTATATAATCTTCTTTTGTTACTGCTCTAGACTGTGCCTGGAAATATTGTTTTACATTTTCTTTTATCTCATCTACTGTTTCAGCGCCTTTACCACCAGTTGCAGGTGATGCATTGTTTACAGAAATCGATGCTTGTGATTCTTCAACAAGTGCAGTATCTAATCCTGAGTTATTTATTTCTGCTGATAGGCTTCTTAGTGATGTTATAGTGTTTGACGGTACGTTATCATCAACACCACCACCAACAGAATACTTCACTGTCAATGTTGTGTTTGCAGGTGCAACACCATAAACTGCTGTCTCTAAAAAGTTAGCAGGATCTAAAGCTGAATTTGAATTTAAAAAGTCAGAATTTACATTTGAGTTTCCAACATTTGTAGGATTAGGTATTACTTCTTCGTCATTTTCAGTTGCTGTTCCTGATCCAAATCTTAACTGATAAGTACCGTCTGACTTAATGTAAGACTTATATCTCTTTTTTGTTCTTAACAATTTTATCATATAAGGTGTTGTGTCATTATATGCTGCTAGGTTAGGATCAAATTCTGCATCATTTCTAACTTCTTCATAAACTAAATCTTGTGCAAGTGATTCTACTTGATACCACTTATTTTGATCTGAATCAGTAACAGAAATTATTTCTAAAACATTTTTATTTCCCAATGTCAACATATCATAAGCTTTAGCAGATCCAAATGTAAATGTTTCTGTAATAACTTCACCACTTACAGCTCTTGCTTGTTTTTTAAGTAGATATTTTGAGGGTGTACTATCTCCACCAATTTCATATATAGAAACTTCGACAGGATCTAAAGAACCTGAAGTGCTAAAATCAACTTCAGAAACTGTTCTAAATGTTTTTCCGTATTGATCTGAAGAGATAACAGTTCCTTCTTTAATTCTATGTCCGTATCTGTAGTCAGGTGTTACTGTGTCTCCAGTGCCTGCTGCTGGAACAGTTTGAAAAAAGTCTACAGTCACATTTGCTGGAGTAGATACTTTTGGTCTGTACCCATATGATTGTGCTATATCAAATACTGTTTTTCTTTCTTCTGCATAAGCCAATAAAGATTCACGAAACTGTTCATCAATATAAAAAGAAAGAACGTCACCAACATACGCTGCCATCTCTATAAACATCATACCCGGACTAGTTTCGTTAAAGTCAGAATAAGAAGCAGGAAAATATGTTTTCGCAAATTCTATTAAATCAGATCTTAATCCTGTAAAATCTCTATTTAAAAAGTTTATGTCTTTTGGTCTTTGTTGGTCAATAGCCATTTTATTCTCCAGCCCTTGTTAAATTTAATGTGATAGAATCTGTGGCACCGGGATCTATGTTTGTTGAAAAAGACACGCTAATATTCACAAGGTTTTCATTCTCACGTAAGTCGACAAGCACATTTTTTAAAATAACGTGTGGCAACCATTTTGAAACTGCCTCTCTTATCGATGTATCTATTTTTATACTTAAGTTGTCATCCATAGGTTCGAACAATACATTAAAAAGATCACAACCTAATTCTGGTTGATTAACTCGCTCACCCTTTACAGTTAACAATAAATTTTTAAGATTTGTCTTAGTCTGTTCGCTTAAACTTTTAGAAGATCTAAACCAACCTTCTTTTCCTAGACGAAACGGTAAAGTGACACCGATAAAAGTATCAGGGTCCTTATCCCGTGTTCTTACAGCTGCATTTCTTGGATTCTCTAGTGACATTATTTTAGTCTTCCTTTAGGTCTCAATAAATTTCTTAGTAAGTCACCTGCGAGCTGCTGGAACTTTCCTCTCATCTCGCGAGACCTACCCCGTGTAGTTAAATATCTCCCAGCTCGAGAAGTTGATATACCTATCTCTAAATCATTTTTCATTTCTGCAATTAATTTATCTCTTTCTATTTGATTAGGTGTTTGTTGAATTCTAACCATATAGTCTGCAATAAATGTAAAAGATTTTTTCTCTAATAATGGTGGGCCACCGTCCATACCAAAACTAACATCTGCTCTCGTTACATAATCGTGTATTGCTCTTGCGTCTTTTGTAGCTTCTTTTACATTTCCGCGCATCTCTTTTATCTTAGCTTTAGTTTTCAGAAATTTATTCTGATTCGTATGCTCGTGTTTTATGTTTGCTAGATTATTAATTAATCTTCTAAGACTTAGTGCCATGTTTGTTCTCTATCGCTTTTACTACTTTTGCTGAATGTCCACTCATTGCTTTCTTCATAAAATCTGGCATGTCTCCTGTAGGCTGCATTGGTGCGCCTCCTGCAATCTCTCCCATTCTTTCTGTTGTATAAGCTCCTCCGCCCATAGTTGGCATTGGCTCACCAGAAATTCCTCCTTGAGTCTCATTTAAAATTTTATTTAGGACAGGATCTTTTGCAAGCTGTTTTTGTTCTTTTGGTTCTTGCATGTAAGAAGGAACATTGTCTTCTTGCATTACTTGTCCATTACTAGGTTGTGTTGGGTTTACTAATTCTTCAACCACAATTTTTATTTGTTTCGCGACTTCTTTTTGAACAGTTTCTTTTATTACCTTCTTAAGTGCGATTATAGTATTTGCTTTCATTTTATCACCTTTATTTTTACTCTATGAAATCTGCAGTTGCTTGCATCTCGTCTATTCTTGTCAAGCATTCAGATATATCTACAATTTGTGCATCCAATATAGCTTGCATTTCTTGTTCAGAAATAGTTGCATTATCAGATTGTCCAGAAGCACCTTCATCACATACTGACCATCCTTCACCTGGTATAATAAATTTCTCTATTTGATAAGTGTGATCTTCTTCTTGTTCTACTTCTGGAGGAATAGGTCCAACATAAACTTTTTCACCTTCTGGTCCTTGAACACATCCTCCAGTTATCTCATCACCTTCTTTTAATGGTAAACCTGGTTTTAAATATAAGTCTAAGTCATCATTTAGATCATTAACAAGTGTTGATAAATCATCACCATATCTGCCTGCGCTTCCGTCACCCATATCTCCTTTTCTTTTACCTTCAATCCAAGTGCCTCCTAAAGCTTCGCAGTCTTCTTTTGTTAGACCACTTTCTAAACCTCTTTGATTAGCACATGCCTGTATCATTGCAGAAAGTTGTGCGATCAATACAGGTAAAACTCTGTTCGCATCTAATATTCCTCTTGCTAACGAATCTATCATTTGTGCTAAACCTAAAACCATTTGTTTTATTAATAAATAAACCATTGCAAGCTTAACAGCCTTGCCAACCATAAATATACTTTCAATAATTCTTATTACTCTTTTTACTGTATTAACTGCTGTCCTAACAGTTTGTACAACTCTTCTAATTTGAGATAATATTCTCTGGACGTCTCTAATAAGTTGCAATAGTTTTTGTGCTTCTGGACGATACTTACAGACATCTCCGTCAGGATCATATTTTGCTTTGTCTGCGAGCATCTGAACTTTCGCAACTAGTTTTCCCTGTAGTTGTTGTATTTCATTTATCTTTTCTTGTATTGGAACCCACCAAGTCATATCAAGTCCAGGTATATCCAAGTCTATATCTAAATCTATGTCTAAGTCTATTATTCTTTTTTCACCCCTAACATTTCCAGCAAGCTCTTGTAAGCTACAATAATCTTCTTCGCCTCCGCCTGTAGGTGATACGACGCCACCATCAGGTCCAACTCTATATCCTGGACCGGGAACATTGAATGGTGCTTCATACACAGTACCGTCGGGACCAATAACTGTTCCGTTTACAATCAGATCACCTTGTAATAAATCAGCACCGGCTCCAAAAAGTCTAACTTCACCACCGTATCCTGCATGTATAACTTCAGCAGTTTCGCCCTCACACACTTCCCAACCAGGCTCAATAATAAAAAACGGTTCTGGTGCGTATAACTTTGTGCCAACAGGCGTCACAACAATCGGGTCCATGTCAATCTGATCTTGTGAAATATCAAATATTTCAGCGACAGCTTTGTTTTGTTGTTCCTCTTCTTCTGTTACTGTACCCTTTGTAAATGTGTTTGAAACCTTAACAGCACATCCGCTTAATACTTGATCACCCATAAGAAGCTTTGCTCCACCGCTAAGTGTTCTTCTAAGGCTTGTTATATTTTTACAATCTAACATTACTTACCTTGTTTTGAAACATAAACGTGTTTACTTAATAAAGCTTCTTTTAAATTTTCTTTACTAAATTTTCCACCAGATCCAAACAATGCAGACATTGCTGCACCTGCTTTTTGTTTTAGAGGATCTACACTCGGTGCTGCAGCTAGAGGACTTATACCTGTTCCTGACTGTAAATCTGTACCTGCAGATTCTAATGCTTGTGCCATATAAAATAAAAGATCAACAAGTGCATCACCTAATACGACAGGTTGAACACCTACAGCTTCTTCGGGTGAACCAACATAAACTCTTTTACCAACAATATTTGTATCATTTTGAGAAACTAAATTTAAATTAAATCCTGAATACAGATTAATATTATTTTTGTTTCCATCTTTTGTATTAAAGATTAGTCTATCTGAATCTATTAAGATTTGTTTTCCAACATGTTTGCTTGGTGTAATGTTTTCATTTACATTTTTTGCAGGTGTTAAATTGATTTCTTCTTTTTCTGTCATATAAAAAGAAGCGGCATCTTGTGTGATATTCTCTATCTTTGGTTCATTTATCTTTTTATCATCTTCATCAGAATTAGCTATTCGTAATTTTATAACTGGTCCTGAATTTGTTTGTATATTTTCATTTTTTCCAAGTTTGATAGACTGTCTATCTCTTCCATCAATTACAATATCACCAGCAATCTGTCTTGTTGGCCTTCCTGGCTCTGGCTTAAAACCTTTTAATTTATTTTGAAAGTCTTCTCTTTCGTGCTTTGTATTTTTACTACCAATATTTGTTACGCCAACAACAGAATTATGGTTTAATGATCTGCTGAAATTAATAGGACAAAAATAAAAAGCTTGATCTGCAAAACATATAATCGCAACCATTTCTCCATACACAGGATACTTTTTGATATTTGCTTCTAAAGGGAAAACCCAGTCTGACGGTAGATCAAATCCATCAAAACACTGGACTTGAATACATCCAATATGTCTTGAATCTATTCCTTGTATTTTAGCGACGTCTTTTTCGTTATAAACTCCTGCCTTTACTTCAGCTGTGATTATTTGAATTGAAGCTGTTCTTGCTTTATCAATTAAATCTAAGCCAATGTCTCTTGCACGCTTTTCAGTGATTATATCATCAGAAAATTCAGTAGGATTGAGCTTATTAACTTTATCTATCCAGATTCCGCCGTAACGTTCGACAGTATTGCCAGACATTCTCTACTCCTGTATTTGTAGGTTTATATCATCTACCTCATTTTGTATTGTTTCTGTTGCTTTGCTTATTCTGTCGAGAATACC
>MDSZ01026665.1_pt1 | contig 15244 bp, 31 predicted proteins | sample 811201 | NCBI WGS metagenome assembly MDSZ01 (sample SAMN05326647, study PRJNA326480) | marine metagenome | isolation source: seawater | place: Indian Ocean: North | collected 2010
ATCTCCATTTTCCTTTATTTTTTCATCTTCGTATGGGCTTGCTACTCTCCGATAGAGTTCCATCTTACAACAATCTAAAACACCTACAACCGAGTTAATAGTTTGGTATCTTACTCCTTGTCTATCCAAAGTGTCATTGACTATTTTACTAATGATATAATTCAATTCACCCGCAGGGTAGAATCCTGTTATTCCACTAATATTAAGTTGGTTCACTATTTCGTCTATTGCTGATTCAAACTTCTTTCTATCTATATTTTTGATGTAAGGCATATTATCTCCAACCTTTAATTTTAGTATTACCTATATTAACTTAACTAAAAATTCAAATTCTTTACTACAAAACTTTCAGCATTACTATTGGTTTGAGTTTTAGAAGATTTGTAAAATGTTTCAATATCTTCAATATCGGAAGTAGCCTCATATATATTACACAATCTATTATCTAAGTAGTCCTCCTGTAAATAAAGTCTAACTGATTCAAGCACATCGGAAAAATGCTCTAAATTAATATCAAATTCATACATCTTACCATCTACTAACAGTTCATTCAAATAAAGTCCACTTAACTTAAATGAGCCTTTTGAACCTATAACAGTTAAAGAAACATCAAATGATTGGTCGGGGCAAGCAACCGTATATATCATATTTCCTACTCCGCCTTCTTTTGTTTGAAAATTTATTATTCCTGTATCTTCAACTTCAGTATAATCATGTGCAAAATCATAAGTATTACCCTCAATATTCTTAATATCACCAAATAAGTATTTAATCAAATTAAGATGATGAATAAACTCATTAAACATCGGTCCACCTTCCATCTCACTTAATCCTCTCCAATCGGAATCATAGTAATTTTCATTTCTATTCCACAAGGCATTTAATTGAATTATTCTTGGTGAGCCAATTTTATCTACGGCTTTCTTCATAGTCCAAACTGATTCCAAAAATCTAAGAGGATAATTTACAAAAATAGGAACATTATTTTCTTTACTAATTCTAATTAATTCCAATGATTCATCAGTTTTAAGAGTTAGAGGCTTTTCAGCCAATACCGGAATCTTTGCTTCAAGGCACTTCTTGACCATCTCAAAGTGTAGGTGATTAGGCGTAGCAATAACTATTAAATCAAGTGTATGTTCGGATTCATAAGTTAAATAAGTTTGCATCATCTCATCAAAATCATGCCACCAAATATTTTCTTTAGGTAATTCTTTAGAATCAATGTAAGGGTCGCATACCGCTACTAATTCAGTTTCGGGATTTTCCATCACATTATTACAATGTCTTTTACCGATATGACCATAACCCACTACTGCAACATTAAGCATAATTATTCCCCCTCACCTAAAACTTTATGTAGTGCATCAACAACTTCTTTAGCCTGTTTAAGACTCATATATTGACTTAGGGGAATTGCTAACAGTTTATTCGTTATTTCTCTTGCTACGGGATATTTTTCCGTATCATAAGGCTCTCCTACTTCAAGCATATCATAATCAGTAATCAAATATCCATAAGCAGGTGTAGTTCCAATACCTAATTCTTTCAACTTGGGAATTACCTCTTGAGGTGTATGATGATTTAACTCTAAACAATACAAGTGATATGTATGAGTTCTATTACTACCCCTTTTAGGTAATTTAATTATTCCTTCTTGTTCAAGAGTTTTTAGGTTATCAAAGTAATATTCAGCAATAAGTTCTCTATTTGCTTGTTGCTCATCAAATCTAACCAATAACTTATGTGCTATACAGGCTTGAACCTCACTTAATCTAAAATTTCCTCCCGAACCTATAATTTCAGTATTTTTATACCTTCCATTATCTCGGTATCGTATAAGTTTTTCGTAAAGTTTTTCGTCATTTGTAGTGATAAAACCACCATCACCTGCACATGATAAGTTTTTCGTGGGATATAATGAAAAACAACTTAAATCTATGCTTGGGTGTCCTCCGGCAAAATGACCGTTTATTCGTGTTCCGAATGCTTGAGCCGAATCACTTACCACCTTAAAACCATATTCTTCTTTCAACTCTCCAAGTCTATTCATATCCGACCCTGCACCAAAAATATGCACCGGAACTACTACATCAATATCTCCATGCTCTTTAAGTTTTCTCTCTACATCTTCCATATCCATACAATATGTTTCCGGTTCAATATCACAAAAGACCACCTCCATATTTTGAAACAACCCTGCCATAGCAGTAGCGGAAAATGTAAAAGGAGTAGTTAGTATTTTTTCCGCCCCTAATATTTTGTATGCAAGCAGTAAAGCCGTAGTTCCCGAATTAACACCTATACAATGCTTTACTCCAACATAATCACATACCCCTTGCTCAAATGCTTTTGCTTTCGGTCCATTCACAAATTGCCCCGAAGTTATTACTTCTTCAAAGGCTTCTCTAAGCATTTCTAAATCATAATCTACGATTGTTCTACTAATCATAGATACAAATTAGACCATTACCTATTTAACGGTTTTCTTATTCGGGTTGTGCCATTCTATATCTCTTTCAATCCCTTCTAACGATTCCATTTTGAAAAATTCAGTTTTACCATCTAAATGTTCATATTTAGAGTCATACTTTATGTTTTTTTTCTTCTTTAATTTTTTCTCACAAAGATAAGGAATAACACCATCATCAAATTCATATACTGTTAAAGGTTTTAGGTGAACTTGGTTTTTTCGTGCCGACCTTAATAATATCCTATATCTTCGCTTAAAGTTATTCGTTATTCCACATTTAATCCATTCATTTTTTTCGTCATTATAGTGCAATATGTAGATATAACCTAATTTGCTTTTGTCATATCCCGATGATGCACAAATAGCACAACCCCTTCCTTTAACTCTATCAGCCCCTCTTGCCGACCATGTATAATCACACTTTTTACATTTCCATTTATACTTGCTACGACTTCCGGCTACAACTAAGTTTGCATCACCCACATACTCTTGAGCAAGTTTGGGGTGTGTATTTGCTAATGAGTTTCTTCCATCTTTATGTAATACTTGATTCGCACAAGCCGGACACCCTCTACCTTGATAACGCCTTGATTTACATTGGGCTTTCCATGTATGCTCACAGGTTTTGCATTTCCAATTAATCTTTTTATGAGTTCCGGCTACTATTTTACTTGCATCATCTAAACATTCTTCAGCAAGTTCGGGGTGTGTATTTGCTAATGAGTTTCTTCCATCTTTATGAATTACTTGATTAGCACAAACCGGACACCCTCTACCTTGATAACTTCTTTTATTTCCTTGTGCTTTCCAAACATGATTGCATTTTTTACATTCCCATGTTATTTTTTTATTAGTTCCAACTTTAAACCAAAAAACATCTTTAGGAATACCTCTAAAAGTTAAATGTTTATTTTCATCTAATTTTACTTCCTCAATTAAATGAGGATATTTCAACCATGATTCGTGCATAGTTTAACCGACACCTTTTAATCATTAATAACTTCAATTAAGTCTTTCATATCTCGCATCAAACTATCTTCCTCAAGCCAAATATTATCACATATAGTTCTAATGAATCTCCCATAGTCTTTAACTTCGTATGCGTAGTTCCAACCCATGAGTTTAACTTCACGATTCTTTTTATCCCCTGTCGCAATACCCCAAACAAGTATAGCATCATTTCTTACACATATATTAAGTTGTTTAGGCGGAATCATTCTCTTAAATTTATTCCATTGATAAGGTCTTAATCCTTTAACTTCCAATATATCTTTTTCTTCATACAGGGCTATATCACCTTTAAGTTTTTTATTTGTGAAATGAATAAAGTTTTCAGCAATATCCTCCTTAGATATTCCATTATTTTTCAGCCACTTCACAGTTGCTACTTCACATTTAACTCCAACCATATTACTACTTACTTTGTTATGATTATATGTTCCCGACCCATTAGAGCCATTACCCCCATAATGTTCAACTATTTTTTTAGCATGATTTTCACACCAATCTAACTCACCTGCATCTAAATTAATTTTAATTGATTTCAATATATTCATCTCCACTTGATTTACTTGTCTATCTTAGTAGTTTCAACTTGACCTATTTAAGCCTTAGTTATTCTCACGCCAATGTATTTTGTTCTCAAAATTACATTTGCCGCTTTTTCCCGCATATCTTCCATACTGCCTTCAAAATAGTTAAATTTATTCCAAGTTCCAAAATCATCTAATCCTTCAATTAAATACTTCATAATGCTAAAATTATTAAATGACATATATTAAACTAACTACCTTCATCTAACATTTTGTTAATCTCATTTATCACTTGTTCATAATCATCTTTAAGCAACCTATCAATATCTTTTAGGTGCAAATCAAACAAGAGAAAACAAATCCAACAAGGCTGATTTTTACAATTACATACCTTTTTGAATTTCATACAAAACACAAACAAAAATTAACTTAAAGATTAAGTGATTTTAGTTTTTCCTCATCAACACATACAAGGCAAACTCCACGCTTAGTCAAAGAAGGTTTAGGATATTGAACTCCACATAAAATACATTCTTTCCATTCCATAACTACACCTCACGATTTGTTAATTCTGTTGTCATACTATTTATAGTTTTATCCACTATATCTTCGTGCTTAGAGTTAAAAGACCAATCATTAATCGGAATTAAATCGCAATAATCATCACCTGTTAGCATAATAGAAACTACTTGATAGTATTTATTTGTAGGGTGATAAAACTCAAGATTAGTATGTTCAAAATTCAAACCTTGATATGCGATTTCATCATAATCATTCCTTTCAATGTTCTTATACTGAAATAAATCAAAACTTCTACCCTCATAATATGGGAAAAAACTTCTAATTTCAAATCCTTCTACTTCTACCATTCTTCGTATAAATTCTGTTAAATTATCTTTAAACTTAAACTCTACTCTCATTCAATTCACCTTCATAATTAAATTCTTCAATTCTTTTTTTAGCCATTTCACAATACTCTTTAGAATTATCAATAAGTATGCAATCCCACCCGTTTTTTATAGCGGATATGCCTGTTGTTCCCGACCCTGCGAAGGGGTCAAGAACTACATTACCCTCACATGAAGTCAATATATTATCTACTAATTCAACAGGAAATGGGGCAGGGTGTGGATTATTTCTTTCTTGTTTAATTTTCCAAACATCAGTTTTTCTATTTGCCCCTTTTATGAGTCTAAAGGCATCTTTACCTTTAGGGGTTTTAGGCATCATATATATTACTTCATAAGTAGGTAAAAAATAAGTATCATTGAAGTTGAACCCTCCGGCTCTCGCCCAAATTATTATTTGCCGAACATTAAATCCCTCTAAAAATGGGTGTCCTTCTATTAATCCTCCTTGAACTCTAAATTTATGATTGAGAAAGATAGCCCCATTAGGTTTCAAAATTCTAAACATTTCAGTTAAACAATCCCTAATCCACATATTATAATCCTCTTTACTCATCGTATCGGAATGGTTAGAATATCCTTCATTCAATTGAATGCTTTTCCACTTCCCTCCACCAATTGAGTTCATACCTCCTCCTGTTGAATTTTTTAAGTTGTATGGAGGGCTTGTAATTACTAAGTCAATAGATTCCGAATCCATTTTTTTTAGTTCCTCTAATACATCACCACATCTTATACTTATGCCTTTCTTACTCAATTTCATTCCTCCTCAAATCTAATTAATTCCTGTTGTATAGGCTTCATCTCCGGCATCATCATAAGCCCTCCTAACCAATAAAGAAAAACAAAGAAACAAAATATTCCAAATCCAATTTCAAACATCTTAAAACCTCTAAATCATATCATCGGGATAGTATTCCATATCCCTCCAAACACCGCCTACTAACTCAAAACCACAATCATTTAGTAAGTGTGTAGCATCTTCTAATTTAGACTTTATCAATATTACATAATCTACCAATTCAGTTAATGACATACTCATCAATTCATCATATTCTTTATTCATCTTCATTCCTCCTCTCTTTGTTTATCTTGTTTAATTCCCCAATTGTGTAAATTGGCTTTATCCTTTGAAACCTTTTTCATCAACTCCGAAGCAGTATCACTTGGCTCATCTATATCGGCAAATCCCACTAAGGTATCATTCCATCGTGGTTCTAAACTTAACTTCATATCACAAGTTCCAAACTTATTATCTCCCCAAACTACCAATTTCCGTAAGGGAACAAAGATTGGACTCGTTAAATAACTTAAAAATTTTCTCATTGTATCATATCCTTTTTCATTCTACTACCTACATAATGTTTTCTTGAATTATTATGTTCTAAATTATGAAATATTATGTCCTTTTCTAATATATTCCAACAAAAATATGAATTATTAAATGATGCAGTATTTCCATCAAATGATACTTTTTTATCAACAATAAGTAGTTGAAGATTTTTGTTTTGCTTTTGCTTTTCACTAAAGAATAATCCTACTTCTTGATAATTCAAAATAGGCAAACCCATAACCATAGCAAAAGGCTTACCTAATTGATATAATCTTTCAAAAACCTGTAATTTTTTAGTAAATGGTGGATTTGAAACGATGTAATGATATTCTTCATCGGGTTCATAGTTAAAGAAATCTTGACCATTCCAAATATGAGAGTAAATAACATTAAAACCTGCCTCTTTCAAACAAATTACAAACTCACTATTTTTAGTATCAAAAGGACACCAAATAGTTAATTTATTAGGGGGAATATCAAAGGTATTTGGATTACACTTCAAGTAAGGAATAATTGCATCTACAAGTATTTTTGGAGTATAATATTCATCTTTTTCATTCCATGAGGATTTCCTAAGCCAAGTGTGTTCTTCAACCATATTTATCACACCTCATAATATTCTTTCTTAGATTTTCTCAAATTAATCAAAGATAGTAAAGAATAAAAACTCAATCCTAATAACCAAACTAAAACGGTAAATGTCATTGTTTCACACCCTTTAAGTTTTTTACTACAAGATAACATGAACTACAAATATAACCGCCCATATAAGTTAATCTTTCATCAGTATATCCCATTTTTTCACAACAAACACAAGGCACATATTCTACTAATTCAACCATTTTTATTCCTCCTTACAATCTTTACAATATTCTTCATTTTCATCTTTTTCACCATCACAATTAGAGCAATAATACAATGTGCAGTTTTGAGGTGTGCAATAATCTTTTAGATGTGCATTATCTCCATATCCACCATCACACCAACAATCGCAACCATCGTTTGCCCTATGACCACATTCAAGTTCGGGGTCATGGTAATCATCATAAGCCCCCCAATCCATTCCATCGGGATAATTACTATATGACATAACTCTAATTCCTCCCATAACCTATTTAATCATTTTGTTTGATTATATCCAACAACTCTCCAATATGATTCAATTTATCAGCATAGACAAAGTAAGATTCCTTTCCAAATTTAGTTTCTTTATTTCCATTACTAATATTTCCACTATCTACTTGATTTTTTATTTCCATCATTTCTTCCTTTGAAAGCCAACCTTTAATTTTTACTGCTTGAGGCTTAGTGTAATCTCCACCTTGAAAATCGCAAGGTTCAACTAACACATAATAATCCCATTCAATCTTTTGAAAATAAAGTCGCCCAAATCGGGTAGTTTTAACATCTAATGTTTTAGACCCATTAAAAAATGTAAAATCGGGGTCATTAGGAATATTAGTAATAAATTCAACCCATTCATAATCTACATTCTCAATCTTCAACCATAAGTCAAACATAAGTTCACCTAATGCCCCATGAAAATCAGTTTTCCGATTAGGAAACTTATTGCTAACCTTAATCATATTAAATTCATCTTGCATTCTCTTGGCTTTTTGGATTTGCTTCATACCAACAGGTATTTCAGTTAAAATCGTAGGATATAATTTTATCATAAACCTACGATAAGCCACACCTATTTAAACTTTATTCATCTAAGTTTAATCAGTAGGCAACTTATAACTTAATCCGCATGACCTACACTTCAAAGTTTTCATATCAATGTCGCACTTCCTCCTACAAGGACCGCCTTCACTTTCATATTCCTTTTCAGCCATCATTCCCACCAAATACATTCACTTTCTATTTCATTCCTATTAATCATTCCATTTCCAAAATGAATTATAGGGTTTTCTACTCCTACTATCCAATCTTGTTTAAAGGATTCATTTAGGTCTTGTTTTAGATGTATGTGTTCTGCCTCTTTATGAGTCCAAATTTCATTATAATCATTCAACACATATCTAATAGTGAATTGAGCATCAGTATGACTACCCGAAAAAGCCGTTCTAAATGGATAATTTAACCAAACCTCTTTAGCCATGCCTGTAAATGACCACCCCGTAAAAGTAGTAGTAAAATAATCATTGGTTTGACTTAAAATTTCATCTTTTGATAAAAAATCTTCAAGTCTTTTACCAATCATTAAGTTTCTATCATTATTAATTATGTTGTTAATATCTTCTTCATTATCTACGAAATTTTCAAATGATTTAGCAAGTTCTACATCTCCTTTCGGTAAATTATATCTTTTTCTTTTCCATAAATACTGTATAAAACTTGTATGATAGTAATGTGATAATGTTAAATTATCTTCAGTAGAAATATTGTATCTATCAATATCATTACTCAATAAACAATAGCCCGAAACTACTTTACCCTCATATAATAATGGTCTAAGTAATTCAAGAGGTTTATTATCTACGATAACATCATCGGCTATAATCCAATAATAATCATAATCAGTATTTTTGATAAAATCATTCAAATGAACTTCTAATTCTTCTTCCGTAAATCCTCTAAACCAAACCTTTTCTATGTCTAATTTATTAAGGCTTTCAATTGCTTCCGATATAGTTCTTGGCTGAAGTATCATCAAAATTTCCTTGACCTTTTTTTCCACCACAATCACCGTTTAATTTATTGAGCATCTTCCATATTTTCATTATCATCTTGTATATTAGGAATGAAACTATCTAAAGGAGGTAAAGGTAAAGGTGGACTTAAATTTAATCTCATCTCATCTCTTAATTCTTTAATAGAACCCCAAACATGAGATACACCATAAATCGTGCTTTGTTGTTTCTCCCTTAGTTCTTTTAATGCTAATTGATTCATAAAATAAACCACAAATTGTAATGCTAATATACCACCCAACAATCCTAAAGTTATTGATTCCATATCAATGATTCCCCCTTAGACCTTATTAAACATTTCCACTTAAAGATAAACTAAATGCTTAGAATCATTCCATTTATCCTGTTCTAATTGCCAATTATATCCAATAACTCTATCCTTGCCTCTCCGATTTGAATACTTATGAAACTTCTTCAAATCCTCAATTATTAAACTTCCTTCAATCATAGAATCCTTGAAATCCTTATTATTCAAAATATCCTCTCCATCATGTTTCAATCCCTTTAACTGATATAGATTTAAACCTCCATACTCAACAGGATTACCATATACCTTTAAGTAAGGGTATATATCCTTAACAACAACACTTCCCATACCTATCATACAACCCGAACCTATTGTAGTATGCTGATGAACTAAAGTTCCTACACCTAAATTATTTCTATCTCCCACTATACAATGTCCGGCTAAAACTGTTTTATGGGAAATAACATTGTCATTACCAATTAAACAATCGTGAGAAATATGAACTCCCGCCATAAGATAATTACCATTCCCAATAGTAGTAGGTCTTTCATCGGTTGATGCAGTTATTGTGCAATTAACTCCAATAACATTATCATTACCAATCACAATACCATATTTAGAATCTTTACTTTTATGTTCCGGTGGAGTTCCAAGTATGCAACCTGCCTCAATATGAGTATTCTCCCCAATAGTAATCGGTCCATACAAATAACAACCGGAAGCAACAAAACTTCCTTTTCCTATTTCAACTTTTCCATATACTTTACAGTTTGGGTGTATTCTACCTTCCATTATTTTCACCTTAAAAATCTATATCATCATTTGCATGAAATGAAACCACCTTAGCCTCTCTACTTTGTATGTTGTAAATAGTCAAATGTCCTTTTTGTGAAGCATAACCAAGCATATTCATAAAGTCTGTTTGACCCTGCATACATGATGAAACAACACAAGGAACTCCTTTATACCATTCAAAGGCATGACTATGTGTATGACCTGTAATAAATATGTCGGGAGGAGTTTCAATAACCATCTCATCAGTTTCTTCGGGAGATAATGCCGACCTTTCCCCCCATTGTGGAGTCATGTGTCTTTTCTTGAGCATTTCCTTCATACCTTCTACTGAATTTTCATAAGTTATGTGGTCAATTTGAGGAATCAAATCATCCATACCTTGACCGTGATATGCTAAAACATCAATTCCATTTAGATTTACTCTTGCAGGGTTTCCAACATGAATAGTAGAATTAAATTGTTGTTGAATTGTAGATTCAAGCATAGGTTGGGGTTGAGCAGGTCTTACTGAATCGTGATTGCCGGGTAATATTATTGGAGTTATGTGGTCGGGCAATTCATCAAGTTTCCTTGCACAAAACTCATACTGTTTGTAAGCATTATCAAATACTAAATTATTTTCTTGATTAGGGTATATTCCAATACCATCACAAACATCACCCGCCATTACAAGATACTTAATGTTCTTAGCAAGTTCAGCCTCATTTAACCATTTCATCATTTTATCCCAAGTTTCTTCAAGGAAATATTTTGAACCCATGTGAATGTCCGAAATAAAGGCAATAGATATAGGGTCATATTCAGCACCTCCTTTGTTTTGATGTTTTGGTGCTATATCTCCAAATTGAACTCTATCAACCCAAAAAATATCACTATCTTTTCCGAAACTACCTGTTATCCCCAACACATCATCATTCACAATACTCCTTGAAGCGGAATCTTCATTCCTAACAAATACATCAATATTTCCTGTTTTATCTTCAATATTAACCATTAGCCCTCCCGACTTTGTTGTTCTCTTACTTACAACCAAACCGACAAGATTATATTTATGGTATCTTCTTTTATCCTTTAGCATTTCCTTTATGGTGTGAGTTCTTTTGAATCCACTTTGATACCTTAAAATCTTATTTATTTTATCATATCTTTCACTAAATAAATTAACTATATCTTTAACACCACTACCCTTTCTATTTTCAGCAACCGGAGTTCCTAAAACTATATCATTAGAGTAATCGGAAGCCTTACCAAGCCATGAATCTTTAACTTCTTCATCAACCTTTCTCGGCTTGAATGTAGGAAACTTAGGCATAAATCTCCAACCTTCAATCTAATATATTAAGTTATTGTTGAAAAAATGAAACCAATTCATCTCTTAATACATCTTCCGCTTCGTATGAATCTTCAAAGTCCGATGAACCTGTTATTACACACCTTCCACTTGAAAATATTAGAAATACTACTTGTGGATTATCTAACCTATATATTAGACCGGGAAACTGCTCAGGTTCATATTCTGTTTTCTCAAAAGGTAGATGCAACATGAGGTTTGCTAAATCTATTTTACCTTCTACATTGTATGATAAATCTGTTGTCATAACTATATTATGAATAGTTGAAAAACATTTATCATCTTCCCATATTTCAAAATCATGCTCTACTAAATCAGCCTTTAATTGTCTAAATGCCTCATCTACATCTTCTACTGAAGTTGCCCCCGTTGCTACTGCCTTTCCACTTCTAAACAATAGCAAACAAACTTTTGGTGATTCTACTCTATACACCATACCCGGAAATTGCTCTTGTGAATAATCAATTCCCAACTCATCTGCTACTGCACTTACATCAATATCTTCGGCTAATCTCATAGACGCTACTATATTTACTATCTCCGCCATAATTACTAATTTTAGTAATGAGGTATTTAAGCGTTGTGCTTACAATTGATATTAGGACATTTAACTAAATCATAAGGATAGCAAATATCACAAGCATTACATCTCACCAATCCTTGTATTTTTAACATCTCATCATCATTCTTAAAATCAGCATTAATCCTTTGGCTAATCACCCTTTGGTGATTTTTCCATTTCTTCTTAGGTTTTTTACTCACAATATACACCCTCAATATTTATTAGATTAATTATGATGTTTATGTTCTTTATCATTATTATTATGATTATGATTATGATGGTGTGAATGACCTTCAAGGAATAATGCACCAAGCAACATGATTATACCTCCGAATGCGGCAAATGTAGCCGTAATATAGGCTTCCTCATATATAGCAATCCCAAATTCAAAAAAATGTAAAAATCCATGAAGTGCGAGAGCAACCTCAAGAAATCTAATAAATTTACTCTTTATGTATGATTTCATATTTAATCCTCATCTACTAAATCCCAATGGGCTTCATAAAACTCATTCATATAAAATTGTAGTCCATCATCAAGATATTCAACACTATAAACAACCATAGGATTTTCCGAACCACACCAATTAGGTATTATATCTAAATCTAAAATCTTCGCCTTTCTTTTTGTATGTCTATTAACAATTTCAACATCTAAACTCATTTTCATTCCTCCGAATCATCGGACTCTCCAAGTAAAGTAAATTTGCCTTCCTGTTGAGGGGTTAAGGAACTTAATTGATTTTCTAAGTTCCTAATTTGCTTTTTAGTCATTTTTCTTTTTGACCTATAACCTCTAACACCTTGTAATAGGGGTGTCGGCATATTAACATTATTAACAATCCTATGATGGTTATGATTGCTATTATTTACAACTTTATTTACTTTAACCCTTCGCACAGGATTTAATACATTCCCTTCACTATCATACTCGGTGCATTCTCTACATAATCCCTTATAATGTAGTTCTTGCTCGCATTCTTCACATCTCCAAATTGCTTTACTTCTCATAATAATCCCTTTCTATTATTCGCTATTTACTATCTCCTTCATAAATCTTTTTAGATTAGCCTCATAAATTAATTCGCATTTATTAGAATGAATTGACTCACCCTCTACACATTCAGCAAGTGAAACAATCGTTTTATTATCCTTTAGTGAACTAATAAAATCAAATAGTAATGGAGGGAAATCATCATCACCTTCAACTCTAACTCCAAACGATAATGTATTAATCTTAGGCATGAAATCTAAATTAACTTTATTATCATCTAATATAAAATATTCTTCATCAACAGGAATGCTTACATTGTATTTATCAAACCATGACTGTATATTTTCAAGTGAAGAACAAACAGGCTCATCACTATAATTAATGGCTAAGATAATCGTATTCATTTCATTCATACCCCCAAATATAATACACACCTTTATTAAGTTTATGATGGAATATACCATTTAGTTCCATCAGTATCTACTAACCCTTCTACTAACATAACATTCAACGCTTTATTTAATTTAGCCCTTCCCTTTTTATTATTATAGCCTAATGTCTTGAGAATTGAAGTTTTAGAAATTGGCTTATCAGCAATTAACTCATAAACGCTTCTATGATATGGTTTTTCATACTCATTAAAATTATTAACATGAGAGTATTTAACCCCATCTAATATTAAAATTTCTCTTGAAACCATATAATTCAAAACCTCACCACATAACTCCCTCCATGATGAGTTGTCTTTACCCAACCATCTTAATATTTGAGTCTTAGTCATTGATTGTTTAGAGTCCTTAATCAAGGTTAGTATTTCGTGATAAATCTTCGCTTTCTTTTCTCTTTGCTTTTGACTTGAACCATCATCCCACCTAATCAGTTTAGGTTTCATAACTAATGGTGATAAATCATGGGATTTTCTCAATCTTTTTCCAATATTTTCCAATTCCCCTTCATACTCGGTTGAGTTAGCCTTTTCAAGTGCATCAAGATAATTCATTCCCGATTCCATTAAGTCTTTAACGGCATAAGCAATAATTAGTGGAGATATAATTAAATCATCAAACCAAACCTCTCTATCATTTTGCCTTTCTATTAAGCCCATACTCTTATCCTTCACGGCACTAAATGATTTTGATAATCTAATAACTCTTTCAGTTTCATCTTGAATGGTTGCACTTAATTTAGATAGGTGTGCCTTAACTGTATTAACATCAATGCCTATCTTTTCCGATGCCTCCGAACAAAAAGCATCTAAAAGAGTAGGAGTTTCAAGGATTAATCTTCTTTGATTTTCCGACATTTCATTGAATAATGAAAATAACTCCTCCATTGTTTCACCAATCTACCATCTTTTGTTCATGTATTTAATGGTTGCCCTTGATATTATGAAAACTTACATAAAGGTAATCACATAATTTCCTACCAATGATAACTAAAAAAGACATACTAAGACCTATACTCGGATTATTTGCTATTCAGCCTATTGTAATCATTTATCTTATCATTACAAATCAGTTTAATACTAAAGATTACTTATACACAGGTTGGGGGCTTCAAATTGCTATCACATTTTATCTAATATTCTTTTATGCTTGGTATGAGAGGTCTAAGTGGTTTGAGTTTGAAAACAAAACAAAAAATGAATAATATTAAATATAATGACCCATTAGCGTCTAATAATGACCTTGTGGAGTCTAAAAATGACCGTTTGGAGTCTTTGTTTATATATGGTGGACCAAACTGCGTCTTTTTTTAAGCAACCCATAGGAAATTATTTAATCATAAACTAAGTGGGATAATTATGGCAGTAAGAATTGGAACAGAACCTTGTAAAAGGTCAAAGAAAAATAGACCCTGTATATACAAACTAAAGAAAATACACAATATGGGTGAAGGGATAAGAAAGAAAATTGAGGGTTGTGCAAGATGTGGTGAAATGGTAATAAGTGAAGAAAATATTGCTAACTTAGAATGCCCTGCCTCATACAATGGAAAACATCAATGGCAAAGGATAAGAAATATATCCTTTAGACAAATGAATAGGTATCAAAAAATAAGTGATGAAGAATGTTGTAAGGATTGCGGTGCAAAACAAATAAGAGATTATCAATTAGAAATCCCTTACAATCCACATAAGAGGAAGTGAAAAAATGAGATGTAATAGTTGTGGGTCATGGAATGTAAAAACGGAAAAACATAGTGATGGAACTTGGGATTTTCACACCTGTTTAAATTGTAAATACTTTTGGTGGAACAACCCCCAAGAATCAAAGTCCTAATTTTTGGGTTTCTTTAGTGCAACCCTTATGCAAACCTTCCCCCAAATTGGGAAATTTGGGATTGGTTCTCAT
>MDSZ01168512.1_pt1 | contig 15244 bp, 22 predicted proteins | sample 811201 | NCBI WGS metagenome assembly MDSZ01 (sample SAMN05326647, study PRJNA326480) | marine metagenome | isolation source: seawater | place: Indian Ocean: North | collected 2010
CCTGCCCCGATAGAGTAATCGCTTCAGCATTTGCCAGATTGTAATACCTGAAGTATTGATTTCCGATGGCACCATAGGCAGAGTTGAGTTGGATTTTCCTTGCCATTTGGATGTTGTTGAATCGGGACACATCCTTGCGAAGTGATGCGGTCTCTGCAGGTGTCTTGGCATCTTCAAGATGCTGCTTAGCGGCAAGCATCTTCCCCTTGTAAATCTTTCTTTCATCGTAGATTCGCTGCATCATTTCTGGAAGGAAACCATGAATGTCCTTACGATACTGAGCACCGTTAGCACAGACACAATACTCTCCCTCAATATCTAGCGACTCCTCAAGTATCTTATCAACCGTAACTGTTGGATGTCGCTCATCGACGAGGGTCTCGGGCGAGATGTTGTACTGCATAATAAGATGGGGATAAAGACTGTTAAGGTCAAAAGACACCACCCAATCATACTTTCCTGGAATCGGTTCCTTGACATATGCCCCCGCATACTTTTCGTCCTTCTTAGTAGTTAGACGAGGAGGCACCACAATGTTACGAGTTTTAAGGTCATTGTAAATAAGAGTGTCCCACATGCGGACCTGAGAATATACATCCTCAAAGTTAACCTTGGCATCATATGCCATGGTCACTGCCAATTCAATCAACCTCATCTTATCTTCTAGTTGGTCAACCAGATTCACGTCATGGATGTTGTATTCCACGAAACGTTGCCAGTTAGACGTATAGAAGTCCTTAAAGTTTTCAAACTCCGTATGGTCTAGTTTTGCATCACCCAACTCAACCATTGCAATGTGGTCAAGACGATATGATTCTTGGTTGGTGTAAGTAAACTTCTTATAGAGGTCAAGGTAGTCAAGGATATTGACACCTGTAATCTCATAAGCAATGTTTTTACGACCCTGAATGATAATCTCTCTGTCCATCACACGATTCCATGGTGACAGAGACTTCTTCCACTTCTCACCTAGCACACGCTCAATGCGGCGGCAGATATAAGGGATGTCATACAGGTTGTTATTCCAACCAGTGATAATGTCAGGAGTGTTTTGTGTCCACCAACGATGGAAGTCAGTCAACATCTCCTGCTCGGTCCAGAAGACACGGTATTCATTATCAACCTTTGCTTCCCTAGTGCCCCAAGTAATAATTTCCTTGGTATTGAAATTCTTCATGGTGATGCATAGCATTTCCTCAGCGGACGCTTCTACATCAGGGAATCCATTCTCACATGCCACCTCAATATCAATCGTCCAGATTGACATTTGGGACATATCATAATCAATCTCACCAGCAAACTTCTGTCCGATGTGTTGGTATACGAAACGCTCGTATCCATGCACCTCCAGACCTACAGCATCCTGATACTGCTTAAGAAACTCACGTGCTTCTCGTGCACCATCAAACTTTTTTGGGTATGCTTTTCTACCGTCTAGTGTCCTGTAATCAGAGGGACGCTTCTGTGCATCTGGCACAAAGAACAATGTTGGTTTACACCGCTCCCTATACTGCACTGCTTCACCATGCTCGTAACCACGATAAAGAATGTCGTCACCTAGAAGGACCAGACTGGTATAAAAACTACTCATTAACTGCCTTGTATTGCTTGATGATAGTGGGGCTCGGGTCCATTATACTCATGACATCATCAGATGTCAAGAAGACATAGCGTTGGTCAGTGTGCAGTGGGTAAGCCTGCAACTCACCTTCAGGTGTGATGGAGAAACAGTCTTCAATCAGCAGACTCGGCTCCTCGTCCAGCTCCTGAATCTTCCCCAACAGATAGGTCTGCGGGTGGTGTTTGAGAATAATCAATTTTAGCATCGTCTTTCTTCATGTTTTTATATTTCTCTAGCACCTCATGATATCCCTGCATCACATTGTCATGTGGGTCGCTAACAGCGACAACGGAATATAGAGTTACCAGTGCTCTACCCTTAGTCAGAGGTGACCACGGGAAGAATTGTAGTTTCATATCCTGCAGTGCTTTCAACTGGTCTTCTTCAAACTCAGGTGCACTGATAGTGATAGTGAATGCATCTACAAAGTCATACGCAAGTGCTTTAGTTGCAGTAGGAGATTCACGAACCTCCTTGATGTCAGCTATTACGTCCTCTCCGCTTTGCATTCTTGCGATTTTTACGGTCATAGTCTTTACCCATTAAGTTTTCATAAGTGCCCTCTACCATTTCGAGGAATGCTCGCCGTGCAGAAATGTTTTTCTCATCCTTAAGGATGTGCACATACTGCATGAATTGCTCCATGTGCTCGGCAGGCACATCAACGGTAACAGTATCGCTCCGTTGAGTGTATGGTGGACACAGATTTACATACAAATTCATAGTTAATCTCCACGCACTAAAAAAGACGCCCAAGGCGTCTTATTCAGTTGTATAGTATATATCAGTAATCATTGATATAACTTTGGCAGGTGTCAGGATTCTTCCTACACCATTGTCTCACATAAGAGTTAGCGTCAACTTCCATAGAGTAGTGAGCATGGTTGTGCATCAACCCTATGAAAATTAAAACTCCCACCAGTCCACCATTAATCAGTGTCACTGGATGGGTTAACACTTGTAGTATTGATTTCATATACTTTGAGTTTCTGATGTTCAGGTAACACCTTTGTTAACTCTACCACAAGTAATCCATTTTGAAAACCTACTGTCCCAATCTCAACATCATCGGACAGATTGAAGCCTCGTGCGAAGGACCGAGAGGACACCCCACGGTGTACGTATGTCTCATCGTGTTCCTTATCCTTCGCCGCCTTGGACTTGATGACGAGGACATTACTCTCCGTGCTTACCTCAATGTCCTTCGGGTCCCATCCAGCCAGTGCTAATTCAATCCTCCATTTAATATCTGATTCCTTGACGATATTGTAAGGAGGATACTGTGTCTCTTTGACTGCTCCTACACCATAGGAGTGCAGTCTGTAGAATAGGTCATCAAAACCTACGCTAAATCTTTGTGATGCATCAAAAATCGCATCGATATCCTTAGTGGAAAACTTTCTAATGTCCATAGCTCCTTATAAAGCGAGTTTGTATTGTGTGGTCCCCGAAGGCAACCACGATTATTTAGTGAAAAAGGTGCGGTGGGATACCGTATTTATAATTACGGGTATCTAGAAAAAAATTATTGATAAATACTCATACAGACGGTCTATTTTTACGAATGAAAAAGTTAGCCGTGCTTTTAGGAATGAGTTTGTTGACGGCACCAGCACATGCCGACATTACGCATAGACTTTCCTCCAGTGTGCAGCTCACAGTTAACGCTGCAGCAACACAGGTTGAGAGAGTTGGCAACAGTTACAGTGTAACAGGTAATAACGTGGGTACAACCTACACACCTACTGGTGGCAGTGCAGTGTCTAATGGCATCGGCGCTCTATCAATCTCATCAGGTGTGGGAGCAATCCCTAGTATCGAAGCGACCCAAGCGACTGCAGGGGAAAGTTTCAGCTTCACTCAAACTTTCTTGCAAGGTGATGCCATATCAGGTAGTGCACCAACTGCAGGCACAGTAAGTAACTACAGTAGTCAAGTTTCTACTGCGGCGGGGTCAGCAGGAGACCTTGCAGGTACTATTGACCAGAGTGGTACTATGGCAATCACGGCTGGCGGAGCAGGTACTAGTGCTGTTGGGCAGTTTACCAGCGAAATCTTTATCAAATAGTGGAGAATCCTCGTGAGCATCCCTTTTGGAAAGATAATCACGTTTATTGTGACAAGTGCGGCGGTAGTCTTGACTACTGCTGCAGATGTCCTGGCGGTCCCCGTGGTCCCAAACTTCCAGCAGGGCCAAATGACGAGCCACACAGAAACAACGTCTGAGGTGACTGAAATTATAAACAGTATGGACTACGGTACGGGGTATACATACAGTGTGTCAGGCCATGGGGTTAAACCCTCTGGAAGTAACATGCTACCTAGCGCGGTGGAGGAGCACAGTGTGACTGCACCAGCAACAACAACTAATAGTAATGGAATTAACTCGACATGGACAGGTTTGAATTTGTCAGGGACAAGTCGTCCCGCATGGAGTCAAGTAACACCAGGTGGAAACTTCAGTTTCACAGAGCATTATTCGGGACCAGGTCTACAGAATCACACGGTCATCGAGAGAACAACAAAAATCCAAAGCGTAACAGATACCACAAGTATCTTTACCCAATAATCGCACTAGCATTTGCAGCACCAGTTAACGCTGAGACTGTAGGTGGTGTGTCTGCGACAGCAAACCCAGTCGCGAATAGTTCTGGCTCAGTGACCAACCAGGCAATTCAGGTTTTACAAGGTCCATACATCACCAACACATATGGTGATGGCATTTCCTGTCAAGGACCTACCATGAATTTTACACCCTATGTCACTAGGTCAACTTCATGGATGTTTCCATACGAGTCTCACTATAACGATCCAGTGTACAACATGCTGGACTTAGAAGGTGCCTTTGATGATAGTGGTAACCCAATTCCAGACGGGATTCCAGACAAACCTGGTGAGATTTTATATCACAGACAGATAAGGACTGGACAGAAAGATAACTACAACTGGAATGCAGGTTTCTCTGCAACTATTTCTTGGCCACTAGATGGTAAAGCACAGGAGTTGTGTAAAGAAGCAGCACGACATCATAATGAATTGCGTACGCAAATGACTGCTAATCGTAGATTAGAGTTTGAGCTTACAAGATTAACCAAATGTGGTGAGCTTGCTCAGAAGGGTATCTTTTTCAAACCTGGCACACAGTATGCTGTGCTATGTGCAGACGTGGGTGTAAGAGCACCTATTGTGCAGGGTATCCCACATACTCATTCTATTTCTTCCCCATCCTCAAAGCCTTAAGTGCTTCATATCTTTGACGTTGCTCTGCTCTACGCTCTCTAGTAGAGATGATGGGTGGTTGTTTACCTCTCATCGCAGCAATCTTCTTCATAACTTTCTTAACTGTTGGTTTGATTACTTTCAACAACAGGTCAGCCAAAGGTTTCGCTAACAGTGCAGAGGTAGTAGCGACAACAGCAATGGATGCAGTGGCAGTAACAGCACCAGCAGTGGGTATATTACCTACAACTTGGTCAGGCACAGACAATTTAACTTTAATGGGGACACATTCAATCTTGTCCCCATTTTTTATGAGTCTGTATTCGACAATTTTCTGGTCTCCTTGAATAGACCCAACAGGTTCCTTCGCTTCTTGGATTTCAGTAGGACATTCCTGCTCCTTTGCAGCGGGAGTCGGCACCTTAGGAACTTCAGGTGAAGGAGGGGGCGGCGTCGCGTCTGGAGGTGGATTATACGGGGGAACTGGCTCTTCATACTGGTATTCTATTTTATTTTTATCATAGTCTATGGGATTGAAGTTAGGCATACCAGCATCACAGAATACCTTGACACCTTTAGGGTCTTCAATCTTCAGGTCTTCTGTATTTCCTTCGTGTGCTTCTACACAACCAGGCATATTAATAATAGGCACACCTATCTGCTGTGTAACAGGTGGTGCTGCAGGGATAACAGTGGGAGCATTTTTCAACCACTCAGGTGTGTATACTCTAGGAATCTCCGTAGTACCTACCTGGTTTATCCTTATACCATTAACGCCAATCTTGGGTATGTCCATAGGTCGCTACCAATACAACACGTCTTTGTGTCTCAGGCAATTTGTGATAATGATACCCACTAAAGATAACAATATCATCTTCAATGGGTTCGTGATACTCTGCAACGTTAGCCACTGTCTCACCACCTGCATCTGTCAGGTAAATGAGCATATTCATATGTGGGAAATCATGGTCAACGTGAGAGATAGTGTGAGATGGTGCTAAGGGTTGAGGGTCAACAGCATTAGCATTCATTCTATACACTAGGGATGCATTCAAGTTGTTGCATTCAAAGATTTGCTCCAATACATGAGAGAATAACTCTATGTGAGGAGACTTGGGGACAGAATACTTCTTAAACTCAGGTCTATCTAAAAATACATGTGAATAAAAATGGAAGTTGTCCTTCTCATTCTTATCATAAAACCATGCGAAGTCAGACCCAAGGACCAACTCCTTAAGTTGCTTGTACTCTGGTGTGAGAGGATTAGTCAACCTCTCCATAGGATAACCTTTCACATGATTCATGATAATAAATTGGTTTACTTAGCAGGAATGCCGAAACCTTTAACACCAGGTGTTGGCAAAGCAGGTCCAGTCTGTGTAGGCATAGGTGGAAGTGCTTGGTCAACAGCAACAGGGAGTGCATCAGTAAGTGCTGATTGAATTGCCTTAGTAACACGAGACTTTGCTTTCTCTGCCAACTCTTCACGTTGCAGGTAAACATATCCACCTGCTGAAACGATTGTTAGTGATACTAGACCTGCGAAGATAGCAAGTCCGTCGATAATTTTACGCATAATTAGTCATCCTTTTCTTTTTTAACTTTAGGTTCGTCACTCTTTTTGGTCGTGGCAACGCCAAAAGTAGCTAGCGTTCCTGTGAAGACCGAGGCTATGAAAGTCGGATCGATATTAGTTTTTGCTAGACCTGGCACTTGCAAATAATTAATTGTCAAGATAGCTGCGGACCACCCAAGGATAGTCAGACGCACAAGTGTAGCAACACCTTCATCTAGTAAGTCGAATTTCTTAGCAGGTTTCTCCTGTGGAGTTTGTGCCATCGTACTTAGTGTGGGTACTTTATTTAGGTTTCTTGTACCGCCACTTTCTTCTTGCCGATGTTGTATTTAGACTCCAGAGTCCACTCACCTTTATCCTTAAAGGATAGGACTTTGATTTGATTGAGGGGAGCAAGGTCCTCTGCTTCTTCTGCTCTCGTAATATCTACCAATCCCCAGTCACTGAGGAGTTTTGCAATACGATTCCTACGCTGCACATCATTAGAAGTGATGTTTGTAGGTTTGCCATCGAGTGCAAACAATTCTTTGAAGTGCACAATATAATACTTACCACGTTTATGTAGAATGTGGCAAGATTGATAAAGTTTCCTCTCTTTTCGGGATGCAACACCAACTCTGGTGAGGGTCTCGCGGACTTTCAGGAAATCATCTGGCTCCCTGAGTGTCACCTCTAGCATCATATCCTGAGACCAATTGATCTCTTCACTCATCTTTTCCCTCCACGGTCCATCTTGCTTTTAATTACCTCAAGTTGCTCCTTAGTTAGGATACGCATTGCTGCGGTCGCATTCTCAGTGTTATAGCCATAGTATTGCTTTACAAGGGCGAGGTCACTGTCTTTCGACTTTTTATCCCAAGGAGAAAATCTTTTGGATTTCCTAACACTATGTATAAAAAATGAGTATTGCATGTCATTTCGCAGATGACTACTAGCATTCATCTCATTAGCGTGCATGACGGTATCCATATGATGCATCAGACACTTGTTGATAACGAATGCAGGATACTTTTTCATAGCACGCTCATCCTCTGTCAGGTCACCCTGCTTCAGGTTGATGCTATTAAGATAATCCTTGAGGGGAATTTCGTAATCAGATGACATAGGATAATACTCTTTCAGATGGGATTCTTTCTTTGACAGCGAGAGCATTCACAAAGAATACTTGCGTCAGACGAGGCTCTTCAACACGTGTATGTGAGTGCCATGTTTGTGCATCATATAAAATGCACCTATTATACACATTCTTGACAATGGTAGTTGTCTCAAACTGTGAGTTATAATCTTCGTATGCATAGTGGAGAGATGCCTCACCTACATCATCCTTTATAGGTCTATAAAAGGACGTGCCACTACCTAGGTCAGGCCATGGGTCAAGGTATACGACACCAGCGACGACACTATCCATACCATCCTTATGGATGAGACCTCTACCCATCGGGTCAATCTTTTGAAACTGTGTGAGCACAGTGCTGTCCACACCATTCTCAGGTTCTACTACCAGTGAGAGAAACTTAAGAGACATTTTCTTAAACATCTCATAGTTGATATCTTCAATACGCTCACTCCTAGCACCAGGAAAATGTCCTGTCTTGTTGAAGTCTAGACTGAGTGCATAGTCTCTAATCTCATCAGGATTCTCGTAGAAATTATCCCAAACAACTAGAGGAAACTTCATTGAATGATTGCCTCAAGTGGTGTAGGAGGATTCATCTCGTAGTTGGCAACCAACAACTCAGTCTTACGACGATTGTCAGCACGATGCTTCATGCCATAGGTAATACGAAACTCTTCCTGATGGAAACCTGCATACTGCTCTTTAAGATAGTCATCATTGTTATAAGTAACCATCCACTGATGCTTACAATACTTACAATGCTCAATAAAATCTCTGTGGTCAAACCCTTTATGCAATGATGCATCAGTCCCATACAGATAACTGTTAATCATATATGGAGGGTCGAGGAAAACAAATGCACCTTCATCATCATCCATAACCTCAGAGTAATCTAGGTTAGTAATGTGCCAGTGCTGAATCATCTCAGAGATAATCTTAAGATACTTAGCACCACGTGTTGTAAAGTTTTGTCTGGATGCACTCGCAGAGAAGGATGAGTTTTCAGTCAACCCAGAGTAAGAACACTTATTAAGAATCCAAAATAAAACAGCTTGGCGAAAAGGATCTGCCTTGGAAATCTCTGCCTTAGATGCAATGAATAACTCTTTTGCTTTTTCTTCCGACGAGTGGTCCTCCTTAATCCCAACGAGGATGTCAGACAATTCGTCACCATTGTCGCGAAGGGCGACCCAGAAATTGTAGAGATACTCATACTTATCGTTTACCCAAACGGGGATATCAGGATGAAGGTGTGTGAATAGTAGTGCAACACTACCACCACCTAGGAATGGCTCACGAAACTCCTTAATATCTTTAGGAAACTTCGCCAATAGTTTCTTTGCTACCCGTGACTTACCGCCAGGATAACGAAGAGGTGTTTTCAAGAATTTCATAATGTAATGTCGAGTTGTGGAATGTCCCATGGTCCTACATTCACCTTACCAGTAGGGAATGCATTGAAAGAGATGGTCCATCTGTCATAGTTTTCAACCTGTCTACCTGAGTAGTGCTTCAACCATGCAGGAAACAGAATCAGTTTACCTGGTTCTGCGTCTACTTTTTCATTGATGCCCCACTCAGACTCCATCTTATCATGATACCACACATCTAGGGTATCTGTCACCCTTGGTGTGCAAGGGTCATCAAAAAAGGTCGGAGCACCGTCAGTCAGGTAATAGACAGCACTCAAATATGACATGGGATGTCGGTGTAGAGGGTGTCCAAACCCACTACCAGCAGGAGCATGGTTACTCCATGCCAAAGTGATTTCTAAATTATCACAATACAGTTTATACGTTGTGCGATACTCTTGCAAGCATTGCTCAAACCACCCAAACAGTTGGTCTACCTCAGGACACACATCATCTTTGATGGTGTGAATGTCTGGACGTGATGTAATCACACCCTCAGGTAGATTAGACTGCATAGCAGGATAAGTCTTAAGAAACTCAATGACCTTATCCGTATTGTGTGTCACATCACAATGATATTCCCGCAACACAACAGGAAATAGATGGACTTCTTTTCCTTGACTAGCCTGCATACTTACTCAACCGCAACGGACCTAATTCTTTCCACCCATGTGCTGTCATCTTTGCCATAGGTTGATGTGCTCTACCCCCAGAGTTGATATCACCATGTGGGAGAGTGTTAAATGCGATGGTATATCTATCAATAGGGTCGTGATTTGCCACACTACAGTGGACCATATATGAAGGAAATATAAAGCAGCCACCCTTACCAGGATGGATGAATAATCTGCTGTCTTCCATCGGTCCACCATCCAAATGGACTTGACCCCACTCACGTTGTGCAAGGGGGTCTAAAAACACCGTTGGAGGACCCTCTGTGAGGTAGAATATACCGCTTAAATAGGACATTGGATGCCTATGTGGGTCGTGGTGGTCACCTGTAGATGCATCACTACGGTTTGCCCATGCCTTATTTACAACAACACGGTCAGCATCCCACCCATTATCAGCGTGTAGTGTGTCAATACAGTGTTGAAACCACTCAAACATGTTAACGAAGTCAGGGTTAGTCTGAATATCGTTGGTGGTGCCCACACCTTCAGGCTCATTCCACCTATGAAACTCTAATTTCTTAGTTTTCTCAAGGACATCATCGACTAACTCATCAGGTGCCTTAAACTTAAAGCATCTAATAGGAAATAATCTTTCAGTAGTATACTTTTGTCTCATGATATGTCTATGTTTGCTATGCCTCCATTGATAGGACCATATGGTAACGCATTAAAGCTTACAGTATATCTATCATCTTCAGCAGGTATAGTGCAGTGCCAAAACCAACTAGGAAAGATGATAAGTTTGTTAGGTACAGCATGAATCACCTCTTGAATAGGTGCATTCTGAGTGATACCTTCCATTGTAATCTTAGGTAGAGTGAATAACTCTAGCGACCCTTGCGACCTGTCATGTATCGGGTCAAAGAAGAGAGTCGGAGTGCCTTCAGTAGCATAAAAGTTACCGCTCCAATACGAGTTAGCATGGCGGTGAGGCTCTTGGGCAGCGCCACGCTCATACTTATTTGCCCACATGGAGGTGATTTTGTATCCTTTGCAGTCATGGTTGTAATGTTGGTATACTTGCCTTAAACAAGCATAAAAGTTTATCGCCAACTCATCGAATCGGTGATGTTTGTGGAGATTTAACTCACTATTCTGCACACCTGTGCCACCCCTGTAAATGAGGTCTAGTTTATCAATCTCTCTAACAACATCCATGTCAAGTTTGAGGTCAAACTCAAATACATTGACTGGATATAACTTATTTACCTTCATTGCAAACGTGAGTTAATCAATTTGGCATAATCACTATTCAATTCTATGCCTCTATAGTATCTATCATTTCTTTTGGCAACTACAGCAGTAGTGCCACTACCCATGAAGGGGTCAAGGATAATATCACCCTCTTCACTGCCTGCTAGGACACAACTCTCAATCAATTCCTCTGGATACACAGCAAAGTGTGCTCCTTTATAAGGTTTAGTCTTGATATTCCATACAGATTTCTTCCTCTTCATTGACTTACCATCTTTTGTAGGTTCTTTGATAGAATCTACATCAAAATAATAATTCTGCTTCTTACTTAGCAAGAAAATATACTCATGTGACTTCGTGCACCTATCTTTCATGCTCTCAGGCATAGGATTAGGTTTACTCCAGATAATATCTTGCCTAAGATACCACCCATCAGCACGTAATGCAAACGCAAGCATCCAAGGGATGCCAATCAGGTCTTTTTCCTTCAATCCTTCTAGTTTATTGCCACGTCTAGCACATTCTTGAGGTTGGTCGCGTAGAGTTTTGGAAACTGACTGCTTTACAACTGCTTGTCCTTTACCTGGCCTGTAATTGTAGTAACTATCTCCAATGTTTACCCACAATGTGCCGTCATCAGTGAGACAATCTCTCACTTTTCTAAAAATTTCTACAAGATTCTTGATGTATTCTTCTGGTGTCTGCTCTACTCCTACCTGACCTTCTTGGTCACCATAATTCCTCATGCCATAGTAAGGAGGAGAGGTAACACACATACGACACTTCAAATCAAACTCAGCATACACATTAAGTGCATACTTTGCATCGCCAAAAAGAGTTACATCTCTCATAGTATCAGTCATCATGGTCATCAAATGGGTCATCAAGTCCTTCGTTTGCAAAGAATCCTCGATAGACACCATAAGCAGCAATCAACACGGTGATAACCATAATGGAAATCGGAAACGTGATGTTGGGGTCAAAGTTGTAATGGGGAATCATCATTTGAATTCACACCTCATCATAATTTCAGTCATAAATGCAACCAGATTAATCTCTTGGTCCACAACAAAGGCAGATTTGTATTGATACTCAGCAATCACTAGCACTGCCTCAGGGATAGTGTTGCCTTTGAGGTGGTTGTATAGATTATCATACACTTTGCGCATGATGTCAATAGGTTCGTTGTCCATATTCTGATTGACCCACTTCTTCATGGCAGTAAACTCTTTATTCTTGAGATACTGCATCAGGTTACTGATTTGAATGTCATTACTGGCACCAAGAATGCCGACATCAATCTTACCTGTAGAAGAATATCGTTGCAACTCATTAAGAGTGCGTCGAAAATCAGGGAAATACTTCTGGACAACCTCAGCAACTACCTTAGGTTCGTAATCAACATTCTCCTCCTCAAGAATCTCCTTGACTCTACCAAAGAATCCTGCAGCAAGCGCAGGTTTGTCCTGTGATGCAGTCGAGAAGTCCACCACAGAGCATCGAGAGTGCAGTGGAGAGATGATTTTGTTTTTGTAGTTGCAGGTGAAGATGAATCTACAATTCTTTTGAAACTCCTCCATGCAGGCACGTAGGAGCAGTTGCACGTCAGGGGTGGTGTTGTCTGCCTCATCGATGATAATGACCTTGTGGGGTGCTGTAGAGGTGAGAGAGACTGTAGAAGCATAGACCTTTGCCTGATTCCTCACAGTGTCTAGGAAGCGTCCCTCATCGGACCCATTGATAACCAGACAGTCAGTCCCCAACTCTTCACACAGTGCCTTAGCAACCGTGGTTTTACCCACACCTGCAGTGCCTGCCAATAGAAGGTTGGGAATCTCACCCTGCTCTAGAAATCCTTGGAAAATTCTACGTGTCGCATCAGGCAGAATACATTCATCAATTTTCTTGGGGCGATATTTTTCAACCCAGAGAAACAACTTATCAGACATCGTAGTTAGAGTTAATAATAATTCGATTCGGATGGTAACTTGGTGACATACCATTGTGGACAATGGTGCCATCAAATACTACCACACGATTTGCTTTAGGGCAAACACGCATATCATTGATAATGGTGTCGCCATCACTGTCATTCACATAATAGACTGCAGAATAGTGCGGTCCATCCATATCAATGTGAGGTTGATGCTCTAGAGGAGTTGGATGATACAGTGTCATATCCAACCGTGCTCTCAGGATTCTAGGAGACTTCAGATAATCCTGTATCTGAAACAATAAAGGCATCACCAATGACTTCAGTGGTGATTGCTCGATATAGTCATCATGATGTATGAGCATGTGACTAAATCCTTGCATACCTAACTCAGGTATACCCTCTCTCTTTGAGATGTTATCCTGATAAAACCACTCCATCCTATTACTACCCACATAGTCAAGCAACTCGTGGTGATAGGATGGAGTGAGAAAGTCATCTAAGACTTCAATCAAGGTTCGAGAGCGATGTAGTAGTTGAGTGAGGAGTGAGTTACACTAGAGAAGTTGGCGATATTCTTCTTACTAATGCATACATGGTAACTACCTTCAGCAAGTTTGAGATTCTCAACCTTGAAGCAGTAGCAGAAGTTACGACGCTCAGGTGTAACGTTGCCAGGATTCTCAAATACTACCTTACGAAGAGGCAATGAGAATACGTTAGACGTATCATTCTTCTTGTCCTTCACACAGACACTATACTCACCCTCATAACCATAGATGCAGAGGTCTTCCACACCATAGATACGTGCTGCCTGCATCAACTGAGTGATGTCTGCCTGAGGGAGGTCAAAGTGAATCTCCTTATCAGGAAGGTCAGGGTTGAAGTCAGGGACAGTCGGGATGATATCGGGGTCACTGTAGTAGAAAGTGGTCTTACCCTTAGACTCTTCATCATAGATGACAACTTTCTTGTCATCGGGGAAGAAAAGCATAGGAGTCTTAAACAGTGACACTGCACCAAGGAAGAGTGGCAGGTCATAGATTGCCATCTGCTCAGGAATATACTCCTTGATGTCAGTCAGAGAGATGATGTTTTTATTGACTGAAATAGTATCAATAAATTTACCCTCCTTGATAACAATAGACTTGTTAATCTGAGCAAAGTTACGCAGGAAATCAATAGTTTGCTTGCTCAGTTTGATATTGCGTGGTGCTTCTTGCATAATTATTGAGGATAAGTTTCAGTGGTGGAATGTTTGTCGTTGAAGTGCATCAACAGCACTGCATAGTGTAGCACCTTCATGATGTCACGTCGAGCAGTGCCTTTTCTATCATAGCGTGAAGCATACTTTAGGATATTACTCCTGCAGAATGCTTCACCATCGCCACATGCTTCAATCAAGTCTAGTGTTTGAAAACCATCATTTGAATAATGCTGATTGTATGTGGAGGTGATGTAATCTCTCACCTCCGCTAGAATCTCTTCTTCGTTATACTTCATAGCATGTGGCATAGTAACAATTAATTGTATCAGGAAGCGAGGATGTTGTCAAGGTCCACTTCAGAATCAATTTTGTCATACAACTCAAGGAAGGATTGCTTAGTCTCATCATCGAAACGGTTGAGGCAAACTTTGATTGCCTTCACACGGTCAGAGAAGATGCTGTATGCACGGATGATGTGCACAAGACGACGAGTAGAGATGACTTCATCAACACCACCATCCTTGAAAGTCTTACGGATAATCTCTGCCCATGCAACAAGGTTGTTAATGTAAACATCGTCACAGCAATCCAACTCTGCACAGTAGTTGTGGAGCATCTTGACTTCAGTCTTAGCAGTAGGATACTCCTGCTCAAAGGTTACAGGGAAACGCTCAAGGAATGCTTCGTTAAGCACGTTGGTGCCGATGAAACGACCGTCGTCACTACCCTTACCTTTGGTGTTAGCAGTAGCGAAGACGTTGAAACCTGCAGCAGGAGTCACCTGACGACCAATCTTCTTAAGGAAGACACCCTTACCTTCAAGGATAGACTGCAGACAGAGAATCTTGTTAGATGCAAGGTCAATCTCGTCAAGCAGCAGGACAGCACCACGCTCAAGTGCTTCAATCACAGGACCATTGTGCCATACAGTCTCACCGTTGACAAGACGGAAACCACCGATAAGGTCATCCTCGTCAGTTTCGATGGTGATGTTGACACGAATCAACTCACGACCGAGTTGTGCACATGCCTGCTCTACACCGAGAGTCTTTCCGTTACCAGACAGACCAGTGATGAATGTAGGGTAGTAAATTTTAGATTGGATAACCTTCTTGATGTCGGAGAAGTTGCCGAAAGCAACAAAGTTAGGGTCCTTAGAAGGAATAAGTGATTCAGTCTGCTTCACTACAGTCTCAAGTTGCTCACGCACTTCCTGCACAGAGAGATTCCACTTGCCGATACCTGCCTTGTAATCCTTAAGACGCTTTTTAACAGTAGCGAAGGAGCAAGC
>MDSZ01058917.1_pt1 | contig 15243 bp, 15 predicted proteins | sample 811201 | NCBI WGS metagenome assembly MDSZ01 (sample SAMN05326647, study PRJNA326480) | marine metagenome | isolation source: seawater | place: Indian Ocean: North | collected 2010
ACTTTCCCTCCTTAATATTAAGAATTAAAAAATTAGTAAATGGTTAAAAAATTTTTTCTATTCTTTATTTATTATATATCGTCAAAATTTAGACCATTTTGGCTGCTAAAAATGTTCAAGCTATTTAATAAAAATTTTTTAATTAAAAAATGTATACATCATTTTGATCCTAATATTATTAGAAAAAATTATCCCCACAACTTTTCTTCTAAGGAAGTGAAAATAAAATTTCTTGACGGAGTTTACTATGTAGATATTAATGACCATCTGGGATATAGATTTTTTTTAGAAGAAGGCTTTGATAATTTTCTTTTGATGCTAGGAAAAAAATTAAAAATTTCAGAGAAAGATATTTTATTAGATATAGGAGCAAATATAGGAACTACCTGTATTCCTTTTGCGATTTCAACAGGCGCAGAAGTCATTGGTATAGAAGCTTCAAAATATAATGCTTCTTTACTTTTAAAAAATGCTTATTTAAATAACATAAAACTAGATGCTTACATCAATTGTGTTGTTGATGAATTTTCAAATTCATCAAATAAATGGATGAAAATGTTTCACAAAGATGGCAACAGAGGAGCTAATTCTATTTTTAAGTCTTGGAACCCTTCATTGTTAGACAATATAGAAGAATATGTTTCCACTAACACTATAGATAAAATTATTAAAGGGGTTGAAAAAGAAAGAATAAAACTGATTAAGCTTGACGTTGAAGGTGCAGAATCAATGGTATTAAAGGGTGCAGATTCAATGTTGAAACTTAATGTTCCAGTTGTATTTGAATATAGAATAGATCTAAATACAGAAGAAAACATAAATAATAAAGATTTAGTAAACCTTCTTTCGGAAAATTCAAAATTATTCGGAATCAAAAAAATCAAAAATTCATTCTCTTTAACTTCCTTTGATCCTTTAAAATCTTATGAAAATGCAATAGCCATTCCCAAAATTCATTTAGAAAGGTATCTAAAAATCTTTAAAGATAACCTTATTAATTAATATATGTTCTTATATAGAAGAGAGATTGATGGGTTAAGATCAATAGCTGTAATTCCTGTTTTATTTTTTCATGCCGGGTTCAGCTTATTCAGTGGGGGGTTCATAGGAGTAGACATTTTTTTTGTAATTAGCGGCTATCTAATTACATCAATTATTTTAACTGAAAATTCTAATGGGACTTTCACCTTCTCCTCTTTCTATAAAAGAAGGGCGAGAAGACTGTTACCAGCACTATTTTTAGTTATATTTGCTTGCATACCAATGGCATGGATCTTAATGCCTCCTTCAGTTTATGAAAATTTCTCTATTAGTATAGTTTCTGTAATATTATTTTTTTCAAACTTTTGGTTTTATTCCCAATCAGGTTACTTCACGATTATTTCAGAGGAAATGCCGCTTCTACATACTTGGAGTTTAGCCGTAGAAGAACAGTTTTATATCTTTTTTCCCTTACTTTTGACTCTTTTAATTTACTTTGGTAAAAAATGGCTTTTTCTTATAAGTTTTATACTATTTTTCTTAAGTTTATCTTTATCTCAGTTTGGAGAAAACCTAAGTACTAGTTACCCATTTTATGATGAAGAATTAAAGTTTAACGCAATTCCAGATTTTTCTTTTTATTTAGCTCCAACAAGATTTTTTGAACTTCTAGTTGGCTGTTTTTGCGCTTACTTTTTATTTTATTCAAAAAAGAATTTCTCTTCAGATTTATTAACTTTTTTTGGACTAGCAATATTGGTCTTATGCATCGTATTTTATGACGACAAAACAAATTTTCCTGGATTTATGGCTTTGATACCGGTTATTGCTACAGCAATAATCATTTTATTTTGTTCAAAAAAAACAACCTTAGGAAAGATTTTAGGTAATAAATTTTTAGTTTATATAGGATTAATTTCATATAGCGCATATTTGTGGCATCAACCTTTATTCTCTTTTTCTAGATTAGCAACTTTAAATGAGCCAAATAAACTAGTCTTTCTGCTTTTAATTTCCCTCTCATTTTTTTTAGCTTTCGTTACTTATAAGATAGTTGAAAATCCACTTAGAAAGAAAGTTAATATCTCTATATCTAATTACCTTTACGCCGCATTTTTAATTTTAATAATTGCTATATCTGGGTACTTATCCAATGGTTTTTCATTTAGATTTGATGACGCGATGAACGAGAAAATGAATGCTTCAAAAGACCTCGCTAAACTTTCACCTCCATATTCATGCCACCAAAAATTTGTGGACAAAATAAATATTTGTGAATTTGGAGAGAGAGTTCAAGACAAAAATTTAAAAAAAGAAGTTCTAATATTAGGAAACTCTCATGCAAGAATGTTAATACCTGAATTAGATAGAGTATTTAAAAGGGAAAAGTTGAGAGGTATTCATCCTGAAAAAATTTCTAGTTGTGAATATGATATTCCTTTCAAATCGATCAATATCTCAAAAGAAGATTATAAAAAATGTATAAATGAATGGTTGGGGATGTTAGATAAAATTACTAACGAAAATACTCCTGTAATTATTTCTCATAGATTGACTTCCTATATAACTGGGAAATATTTTAAAAATCCTGAAGGATATACAGAACAAGGTTATGAGAAAAATATTAAAAATTATTCTACGGAAGAAAAAGATTTTATTGCGATAAATGTAAAAAAAGTACTTGAACTAATTTCCACTAAATACAAAAACGTAATCCTTGTTTATCCTGTTCCAGAAGTTGGTTTTAGTGTTCCAAAGGGTATTTTTTTAGAAGAAAGGATAAATAAAAAAGTTTCGAATAGCACAGGACTCGAAGACTTTTATAAAAGAAACTCAATTTCAATTAATATTTTAGATAATTTAAGTTATAAAGATAAGATTTACAGAATCAGACCAAGTAATAAATTATGTAATATAGAAGAGATTGGAAGGTGTAGTACAAAAAATAATGAAGGTCTGCCATATTATTACGACTCAAACCATTTGAGCCCTACAGGCTCAAGATTATTTTCAGAAGAAATAATTACATTTCTAAATAATTCTTTTTAATATGATTAGTTTTTCAAAAAAAATTAAAGAAAATGAAATTATATTCGTTACTCCTCCGTCTGGTTCTGAAGGATGGATTCTTGAAGCTATAGCAAGAGAGATAGCTAATTATTTGCCTAAAAATGTTAACTTTTCTATATGCAAATTTAAAAAAAAGTTACCCAAATCAAAATCTTATTTTTTTACTCACTACATGTATTACTTCAATTATCAAAAAAGAAAATTGTTTAAGAATCATTCAAAAAATTATGTCTGGTTCACACATATTGAGTATGAAAAACATCAGGTAAAAGAAAAAGCATTAATTAATTCTCTCAAAAAGGTCACTGGAATTTTTTGCACAAACTCATCAGTCAAAAATTATTTAATAAAGAAAGGTTGTGAGCCAAATAAAGTTCATTTAGTACTTGGGGCAGCAGATCCAAATTTATTTTCATATAAAAAGGGTGCTACAAGAGATAAGGTAGGATTTTGTAGCGCATTTTATGATAGAAAGAATCCAGAAAAAATATACGAATTAGTAAAGTTAATGACTGAGTATAATTTTATCCTTGTAGGAAAAGGCTGGAGTAATTACGAAAATTTTCAAGAAATGTTATCTCTTCCTAATTTTACCTATGTAGAGCCTCTAGATTATTCTGAATATCCCAACTTATACTCTGAAATGAAAGTTTTCGTCTCTACTTCAGACATAGAAGGGGGCCCGATTCCTCTCATGGAGGCAATGATGTCTAATGTAATGCCAGTAGTATCTGATACTGGATTTGCATCTGACATAATAATTAATGGTAAAAACGGCTACATCTTTCCTGTAAACGAAAATATTGAAATTATTGCAAACCTCGTGAAAAAAGCCTTTTTGAATAAAAATGATGTACGTCAAAGCGTTCTAAATTATTCTTGGAAGAATTTTTCGAGAAAAATTATAAAAGTCATTCTTACAGATTTAAATCTTTTTAAGCACTTAAAAGTTGATGAAGTATAATCAGTCGTGGAAAAAATAGATTTAAATTCAGATTCTTCTATGCAAAAGGACGTTTCTTTGAAACAAATTATAGAAATAATCTGGGATAGAAAGGTTTTAATCATTTCAATAAGTTGTGCTTTGAGTCTTTTTTCCATAATTTATTCTTTGTCTTTGAATGATATATATACTGCTGAAGCAATTTTAGCTCCAACGGAGGACACGCTTTCAAACAACAATAATCTAATAGGTCTTGCTGATCTTGCTGGATTTAATTTGGGTTCAGATTCTGTAGATAAGGTAACTTTGGGTATTGAGACTATAAAGTCTTTATCATTTTTTAAAACTTTTATTGCAAACAATAACGTTTTAGTTCACTTGTTAGCTTCAAGAAGATGGGATGAGAATACACAAAAAGTAATAATTGATAATTCCATTTATAACGAGTCTTCCGGAGAATGGAATTTGCCTGATAATGAGCTTCAAAATGGAGAGCCTAATATCCAGCAAGCTTATGAAAAGTTCAGAAAACTAATTTCGGTTAGTAAAGATTTTCAGACTGGATTGATTATTTTAAAGGTAGATCATATATCCCCATTAGTAGCAAAAAATTGGAATGATTGGATAATAAGAGATATAAATAAGTTATCTCAGTCTCTAGAAATAAGTCGCTCAGAAAAGGCTATAGGGCATCTCAATGAACAAATTAATTTATCTACTTACAACAATGCTAGGGAATTGATGTTTAGAATATTAGAAACGGAATTGCATAATATTATGATAGCTAAAACTACTCCAGATTATTTATTTAATACAATAGATCCGGCTGTAGTTTCTTACAAAAAATCTAAACCATTTAGATCTATAATTGTTTTATCATTTACTTTTTTTGGATTTCTTGCATCATCTTTAGGAGTATTAATTCATCGTTTATATTTTAAAGAAGATTAATTTTTCAAACTCGTTATTAAATTAAATGACTTCAACACCATCTATCATTAAGTCATTTAAAGAAAGTGAGTTAAAACTTGTTAAAAAAAATATAAAAAAATGGCTTATTTGCGGAAAAGGTCCTTCTTCAGCTAATTATTTCAAGCTTGATGATTCGTATTTATCTATTGCAATAAATCAGGCAGTTGAAAAATTCAAATTCGACTTTTGGCATGTTATAGATATAGAAGTATTGAGTAATTATGACCTTAACATCCTCGAAAATTTTGATTATTTAATAATGCCATGGGTTCCTCATGTAGAGAAAAAAAGATACTTTTATGAAGGAGAAAATTTCTATTCTTCAGGGAATAAAAATTTAGATGATTTATCTAATTCTAATGAAATAATACGCAACCTAAAAAAAAGGGGAAGAATTTTTTCTTATCAGTTATCAAACAACATTTCTGATCTAAAAAAAGATTTACCAATCATTGAGCCAACAGTTAATAGCTCAGGATTAATTTATAACTTACTGAAATCAATAGAAGCATCTGAAATAAGGACTATTGGAATTGATGGAGGTTATGAATATGCTGACAATTTTAAGAAATATGAAGACAAAAAGCTTACAACTTCCCATAAAAATTTTAATGAACAATTTCTAGATATTGCAAATTCAATATTCAAATCAGAAATCTTAAGTGGGCCATTAGATATGAATCTACCCATAAATGTTTATGTGGGATGTGAACCTGAACAGGAAATCGCTTTTGATGTGCTTAATTATTCAATAAAAAAGCATTCATCTATAAGCACAAATGTGACAAAACTTCATGAAGAAGTGATTTCTAGAGGAATAAGCATAGGCAAATTGGATAAGGAAGAGAATCAGGAAAAAACACCATTTTCTTTTCAAAGGTTCTGTATTCCAGAACTAAATAATTTCAAACATAAAGCACTATATATGGACTCTGATATGCTTGTTTTGAACGATCTCAGAGATTTATGCAAAAAAGATTTTCAAGAGCAAGAATTTCTATCTTGTGCAATAGATGAATCTTGGGAAAGGTTACCACAATTAAGCGTCATGTATATTGACTGTGAAAGATCTAAATGGGATGTAAAAGACATAATTAATTCTCTTAATTCGAACAAGTATTCTTATTCTGAAGTCTTTGATGAAGCAAAATTTTCAAAAAAATGGTCTAGAAGTTTGCCTTCTAATTGGAATTCTCTAGAACATCTGGATGAAAATACGTGCCTTCTGCACTTTACTGATATGGATACACAGCCTTGGATTAATGCATTTCATCCTTATGCAGAAATATGGGTTAAACACCTCAAAGAAGCTATAGACAATAATTTTTGTACAATTGAAAAAGTTAAAATAGAAATCAAGAAAGGAAATATAAGACCTAGTCTTTTGTATCAATTGGAAAAAAATATATTTAATTCCTTTGAGATTCCTTTCAATCAATTGATTTCTGATAATATTAATTATTTCCCAATTCATAGAAAAAAATCATCCATGGAGATAAAAATTAAATTTACAATTAAGAGATATTCTTTGACCTTAATGAGATTTTTTTCAAAATCTTTTAATAGTTTTAAGTCAAAAATTAGATATCGAATTAAAAAATTTCTTGACCTTTTATCTTATGAAAGATGACTATTGTGATGTTCTTTTATCTACCTTTAATGGAGAAACATATCTTGAAGACCAGCTGAAAAGTTTACTTGCTCAAAGTTATGAAAAACTAAATATTTTAGTTAGAGACGATGGGTCCTCTGATAAAACAAAATCCATTCTAGATCTTTATAGAAAAAAATATCCTTCTAAGATCCAAGTTATAGAAGATGAAAAGGGTAATTTAGGCTCCAAACGTTCTTTTGAAATATTGATGACTAATAGTAAGTCACAATTTATTGCATTTTGTGATCAGGATGATGTTTGGATTCCCAAGAAGATTGAAAACGCAATTGATGCTCTTAATTCAATAAAACATACAGAAATAAAACTTTATTGTTCAGATGTATCTGTAGTCGATGAAAATCTAAAAATTTTAAATAAATCCTATTTTCAAAAACATCTTTTTCTCAATAAAAAAAATATAACTAAGATAAATAAAATAGCATTTAGAAATTTTGCAATTGGAGCAACTTTGGTTATCACAAGAAACTTAAAAGAAATATCACTCCCTGTTTCATCTCAAGCTCTTATGCATGATTGGTGGGTCTTAATTAACGCAGCTCATTATGGAGAGATATATGTTGATGAAAACGTCAGTATGTTTTACAGACAACATAAAAGTAATGTTATCGGTTCTCCAGAAAATAAATTGATTTTTAATTTTCAGTTTATAAAAGAACAATTAGAGAGATCACACATCAACACTCAAGCTTGTATTTTACAAGCAAAATCTTTCTATGAGCAAAATAAGTCAAATTCTCGAATTAATTTATCTTTTTTTAAACTTTTAGGTGGCATCTCAGACAAGAGCCTTTTTTTTAAGATAAAATTCTATTTTGAGCATAATCTATTTAAACCAAATCTCTTACTTTCTCTTATTCATTTATATAGCTTTGTAAAAATTAGTAAATGATAATTTTAACTTCTACAGCCTTAACCATTTTTTTCATTGAGCTAATAATTGGAGGTCCAGGATTTTGGACTTTATTTGGGTTTTCTTTTAGGAAATTAGTTTTTGCTTTATGTTTTTTTGGGTTACTGCTTTTAACATTGGGTAAACAAATATCTTTAAAAAAATCTGATTACATTTATTTGAGCTTTTTAGCTCTATATCTAATTGCGTGGATGTTTATCATCCCAATTTTTAAGGGCGGTAATCTTAGTTACAGTATATCTGACGGACTTCCATTAATTTATTTGGCTTTCGCTTTATTCTTGTTTAATTTTTATCAAAATAATTACAAAGTTTGGCGCACACAAAGGATAATCATTTTTTTTCTTTTACAAGCAATAGCTTTAATAACTATTTTAATTTGGACGATAGGTACTTTATATCCTTCTTTAAATGTTCCTATACAATTTGTAGTAAATAACTATTTTTCGTTTGGTACGGCCAGTAAGGTCCCCAGTATTTACGTCGGCTTAATGCCAGATGGTTTTTACAGAGTCCTCTGGATTACTCACATTGCATTTCTACCCATGTTGTTTTTAACTTTATTCTATAGAAAGTACCTTTCTACCTTTATTTTTGCTTTTGCAATTTTTGCAACTTATACAAGAGCTTTTTGGTTGGTTCTTTTTGTTTTTATAATATTTCTTTTGATGAGAGATATATTATTTAGAAAAAAAGTTTTTGGTAAAAGAGTTATTTTTTCAGCTAGTGTTTTATTTGTTTTTTTAATTCCAGTTTTGGGAGAACTTTTTTTAATTTTAAGCAATAGACTTGAAGCCCTACTTTTTGATGCCTCTGCAAGCATTAGAGTAATTCAACTTGACGCTTTGCTGGAAGGTTGGCAATCTGCTCCATTATTTGGCAATGGATTCGGTGCTTCGGTTGAATACTCGAGAAATTCATTATTGCCATATTCATATGAGTTAACTTATGTAGCACTTCTAATGAAGCTAGGAATTGTAGGATTCATAATCTTAAATGGACTCTTTTTTTATCACATAAACTTTTTTTCAAGATTTTCTAATAAACAAATATGTATAGTATTTGGAATTCTGTCAATTTTGAGTGTTTCGTTTACAAATCCATATTTAATTAATTTTGTCGGCTTGGGTTTTATCTCTTTGCTTTTAATTGAATATAATTATGTAGAAGAAAGTGAAGAATTTGTTATTGAAAATAAAATTTCTTAGAGTTTTATAATTGAAAGTAGTATTATCGATTGTTAGTCATTCTCAAGATGACCTAGTATTAAATTTTTTTGAATCAATTAACAAAGAAGAATTTTTAAAATTTTCTAATGAATATACTTTTATTGTTACTCATAATTTAGAAAAGAGAATAAATTTTAAAGAAAGATTCAACTTTTTAGAAATAATAGAAATAGAAAACGAAGTCTCAAAATCTTTTGGTATAAATCATAATCAAGCTTTCAAAACTAAAGAATCAAATATCTTTATTGTCACTAATCCTGATATTGAATTTTTAGAAGGAAATTTAGAGAAATTTGTAAACTATCTTGATGCAAGTTCTCATTGTCTTATAGTCCCTCAAATTAAAGAGCCAAATAAGCAAGTTTTTACTCCCCTAAGGAATAGATTATCTTTCAAAGAACTTTTTTTAAGGTTTTATTTTATGGTGATACTAAAAAAGAATACTTCTTTTAAGGAGTTAGATTTGAGTAAACCATTTTGGGCTTGTGGAATTTTCATGGCTTTCAAATCAGAAATCTATAGAAAGCTAGAAGGATTTGATGAAACCATATTTATGTATTATGAAGATGCAGACTTATCTAGAAGATTAGTTTTAAATAAAAAATCCTTAGGATCTTCTGACTTATTGACTCTGAAGCATATAGGAAATAGATCAAGCCACAAAAAATTCAGACTTTTAATTTCTCATATTTTTAGTGCTATAAGAATAAATTTTTTTAGAAAATGGGCTAAAATCAATGATTCTTCATTGTAAATATGTCAAAGAAAAAACTATTATTTATACAACTTAATGAAATAAATTTTGATGTCGTATCCTCTTATCTTTTAAAAGGAAGACAATTACCTAATCTCAAAAAAATAGTTAATGAAATCTCTCTTACAGAATCTGAGACAGAATATCAAAATCTAGAACCTTGGATTCAATGGGTCTCAATTTTTACTGGAAAAAAATTTAAAGAACATAATATTTTTCGTCTAGGCGATATTGTAAATCATGATTATGTCCAGTTTTATGAAGAAGTAGAGGAAAAAGGTTTTTCTGTTGGGGCTATATCGCCGATGAACTGTAAAAATAATCTAAAAAAATCAAAATATTTCATTCCCGATCCTTGGACAAATACGTTTTCATCTGGAGGACTTTTAGCAGAATTTCTTCATAAATCTCTTAGACAAACTGTAAATGATAATTCAAAAGGAAAAATTGAATTTAAATCTTATTTGATGTTGCTTTATTGCATAATAATAACCTTTAACTTTTCTGACTTAATAAAACTTCCTGTTAAAGCCTTTTTTGCTATAAAACAAAGTTGGCGAAAAGCAATATTTCTGGATGAGGTACTTCATAAAATTCATTTATTTCTTATAAAAAAGTTTAATCCAGATCTATCTTCAATATTTTTTAATGCTGGAGCCCACATTCAACATCACTATTTTCATTCTTCAGATGCTATAGATTCAAATATTAGCAACCCAAGTTGGTATATTGACAAAGGTAAAGATCCATTGTTTGAAGTACTTAAATCTTATGACCAAATTCTTGGAGAGTATTTGGATTTAAATAATTTTGGGTATGAAATCCTCATGTGTACTGGACTTTCACAAGTTTCTCATTCAAAAAATCAGTATTATTACAGACTAAAAAATCATAGACATTTCTTCGATTTTCTTTCAATTCCTTATGTAAGTATTCAGCCAAGAATGACCAGAGATTTTTTAGTAAAATTTAAAAATTGTAAACAGGCTAAAGAAGTTAAAAGCTATCTACAAACACTATCTTTTAATAACAAACAAATATTTGGACTTATTGAACTGAGAGATAAAGAGCTATTTATTACCTTAGACTATAACAGCGAAATAAATCAAAAAAGTATTATTGAATGTTCAAATTTCCAAAATAGTGAATTCGTGAGCTTTGATTTGTTTAATCATATTAGTTTTGTGGCAATTAAAAACGGAGAACATTCTTCGAAAGGATTTCTTTATAGGTCTTATGAAAAAAAATCTCAAGTACCAATAAATATAGTCGATATAAATTCTATGGTTTTAAATTTCTTTGAAGCTTAACTAATGGAAAAAGAGTTAAATAAAGAACATTTTGTTCAAGAAATCTTAAAAAGTTTGAATACAAACAAGGATACAATCTCTGAACAATGGCAAAATCCAAAAGGAACATCAACAAAACATTTTTTTCTAGACAAACTGCTTCCTCAAGAATACGTTGATAAAATTTACTCTTCCTTTCCTAAAAATGGCGACAATTTTTTTGATAGAGAGAGCTTTAGAGAAAAGAAAAAAACTTCTGCAGATTTATCTAAATTTGATCCCATCTTGACTGACATAACTTATGCTCTGCAAGATCCAAGGGTAGTAGATTTAATTTCTAATATTTGTAATCTGAGAATGATTGAGCCAGATCCAATGTTATATGGCAGCGGCTTATCTATAATGAATCTAAATGACTACTTAAATCCTCACATTGATAATAGTCATGATGGTGAAAGAAAGAAATATAGAAGAATGAATCTTCTATTTTATGTTAGCCCAAATTGGAAAATAGAAAATGGTGGAAACTTTGAGTTATGGAACGATGATAGATCCTCTCCACTTACCATAGTATCTGAGCAAAACAGATTGGTCGTCATGGAAACTACAAGGTTTAGCTGGCACTCAGTTAGCAAGGTAAGGGCTGATCGTCCGAGATGCTGCATTTCAAATTATTATTTTTCTGAAGAATCTCCTCATGGTACTAACTATTTTCATGTTACTTCCTTTTTAGGGAGGCCTGAAGAGCCATTCAAAAAATTTCTAGGTGTTTTTGATAACCTTTTTCGTAATATTTTTTCAAAATCTTTCAAAATCGGGCGTGGAAAACACTTAATGTTTAAAGATAAAAATAAATAAAAAATTAATGTTAAAAAATATTAATAAAAGACCTCTTTATATGACAGATGAAATCTCAAGTTTAAATGAACTAGAACAAAAGGTCGCAACCCAACTTTTTGAAGATGGATTTGCAATCCTTGAAAAGTTTATTGATCCTAATCTTATAGATAAAGCAGTTTCAGAGTGCGAAGGTAAATATTCAAATAAATCTGTTCATCATAATGAAAATAGAAGAATACAAGAGGCTTGGAATTTTTCAAAAGCTGTCTTTGAAATAGCTTGCGATAAAAATATAGTTAATCTTTTGACAAAAATTTATGGAAGAAGGGCTTTCCCCTTTCAAACTTTAAATTTTGAAGTTGGCACTGAACAAAAATTACATTCAGATACTATTCACTTCAATAGTCTTCCTAATTTTTTTATGACTGGAGTTTGGGTGGCATTTGAAGATGTTTCATTTCAGAATGGCCCAGTAAGATATATTTTAAAAAGTCACGAAATTCCTATTTTCAATTGCGACCAAATTGGAATGAATATAGCTCCAGGAAGAGATCCCTATCTTTATTATCATGAGTATGAGACTTTTGTTGAAAAGTTTATAGAACGTTCTCAATTTAATTCGCAATATGCAGAAATTAAAAAGGGCGATATTTTTATTTGGTCATCTAATTTAATTCACGGTGGATCTAAAATTCAAGATCCAAAATCAACAAGACTGAGCCAAGTCACACATTACTTTTATGATGATTGTGTTTATTTCACACCACTAACCTCTGATTTAAGGAACGGAAAAATTGACTTCAGGCTACCCATGGATATTTCTAGAAGAAAAAAGATTTCACTTCTCAGCGCTCTAAAAAATATGAGAAATGAAGGGTTAAATATTTCATCAATTATAAATTCTATTCTTTATAAAAAATTTAGGATTTAAAAAATATTTCCCGAATCTATGGAAAAAGTAAGAAAAGCAATAGTGCCTTTAGCTGGCTTAAATCTGAGAATGTTGCCAGCATCAAAAGTAATTCCTAAAGAAATGTTTCCCGTTGCTGGAAAACCCATCATTCAGTATATCGTTAATGAAATTGAGATGGCAGGATTTAAGGAAATAATATTTATTACTCGTCCAAACGATTTTTTTATTCAAAATTATTTTGATAAAAAACTTAATCTAAATTTAGCAAAGGGAATTAGAGCAAAAAGAATTATTATTGAGGATACAAATAAGACTACAAAATTACATTTGTCGCATAAGACTGTAAATCAATTATCTCCTAAAGGACTTGGGCATGCTGTTTTAACTGCTAAAGAAGTCGTTGATGGAGAGCCTTTTGCAGTTGTTCTCCCAGATATGCTTTTAAAAAATTCATCTAAAGAAAAAAATCTTACATTGATGAAAAAGTTTTTTGATAAAAAAAACATTTCTTCAATTCTGTTCTCAGAAGCAGAAAAAAAAGATTTACCAAATTATGGTGTTGCAAAATTTAAAAAAGATAGCAAATTTTCATCATTAGGAGAAATTGAATCCATAATTGAAAAACCAACAATTAAAAAAGCACCCTCAAACTTATTCATTTCTGGAAGGTATGTATTTTCTAATGAAATTTTTCAATACCTTGAAAAAACTGTACCTGATAAAAATAAAGAGATCCAACTCACAGATGCAATAAACTTATATCTCGCTGAAAAAAAAATATATGGCTTTAGAACTAATGGCAAAATATATGACTGCGGAGATAAGTTAGGATACATAATTGCAAATTTAGAATATTCAATAGAAGACAAACAGATATCTAAAAGTCTTAAATATTACTTGAAGAAAAATGTTTAAAACCTTTAAAAAAATATCATTTTCCTTAAAAAGAAAGAAAGAAATCTTCCTTATTGATGATGATGAAGATAAGAATTTTGTTATCGATTCTTTGAATTCTGAAAAAATCATTGGATTAGATACAGAATTTAGCTGGAGAAGAACATATTTTCCTGAATTATCTCTTTTACAAATATCCACTAAAACTAAAATATTTTTAATAGATTTTTTAAAAATCAAAAGCGGGAATTTTCTAAAAGAAATTCTAGAAGATAGGGGTAAAAAATTTATACTGCATTCTTCAAGAAGTGATTCAACGGTTCTGAGTAATTCTTTAAATATAAAATTAAAGAATACTTTTGATATACAAATTGCGGAGAAATATATAAATGGAGGAGAGATTAATAATTATGGCTCTATAGTATCTAAATATTTTGGTTTCGAATTGGATAAATCAGAAACAAATTCAAATTGGCTTAAACGTCCTCTTAGTAATGATCAGCTCGACTACGCATCTGACGATGTCAATTTTTTAATACCTATCTTTGAAAAGCAATCAAAAATTTTAAAAAAAATTAAAAAGCTTAATGAAGTTATTTCTTCTTCTCTTATCGAGACAGGACTTGGTAATCAGGAACTAAGTTTTTCTAGAATAAAAAAACTAGAAAATGCTTCGAATTATGAAAAAAAAGTATTCATGTGGAGAGAAAACTTAGCAAGATCTGAAAATGTGCCAACCTCATACATATTTAAAACAAAAAAACTTTCTAAGCTTTGTAGCTTATATAAAAAGAAATCTTCAAAAAGTAAGATGAGAGATATTTTTAATGATAATTATTATTTTGAAAAATTTCTTGAAGATTTTAAATCTTAAAAATGTTTTGGTTTTTATATATTTTAATATCAGTTTTTATTTGCTTTTGCATTACAAAGCTTACAGACAAAATACTTTTAAGAGTTTTTTTGTTTTCACTTTTTTTTAGCCTTTTTTTAACGGTATGGTTTATTGTTCCTGGACAAAATTACATTGCTCCAGTGATTATCATTTATTTTTTAGAAAATACTATCTTAGAAAATGAGGGGCTAGAAAGATTAGCTAGACCTTTAATTCTAGTATTTTCTCTAACTTTTTTAATTGGCCTGGCATACTACTTATCCAAATCTAAAAGTTGAGTGTTTTTATTTTGGAGCTTGATAAATCTAATATTCCAATTTGGTTTTTGCCCTTCATCATGCCGGCACATTCACCGGGATTATAAATGGTGCATTCCTCGATTATTTCCTTTCTATATCTATGAGTATGACCATGAAAAATAAAATGATTTTGTAAAACTAAATCATTATTTATAAGGTCTGGGTGATGAAGAATTACAAATTTTTTATTATTTAAAGAAACAAAAAAGGGTTCTTCATGTATTTCACATTTGAATTCTAAAGCTGCCTTTAAAAGATCTTTTTTCTCTCCGATGTCATTATTCCCGAAAACTGCAATTAAAGGACATTTTAAATCTTTAAAAGCAAGTAATGATTTTGGAAGAGAAATATCTCCTGTATGAAAAACTAGATCTGTTCTATTTTCATTAAAAATAGAACAGATCTCGTTAATGTTTTTGAGATTGTTATGCGTATCTCCCGTTACGCCTAAAATCACAAATTATACTTTTTCTAAAATATGAATACCGCAAGCTGTTCCAAGGCCAATTACATGTGTCATTCCAAGCCTAGCACCTTCTACTTGTCGTTCTCCAGCTTCTCCTCTTAAATGAGTACAAA
>MDSZ01120353.1_pt1 | contig 15243 bp, 21 predicted proteins | sample 811201 | NCBI WGS metagenome assembly MDSZ01 (sample SAMN05326647, study PRJNA326480) | marine metagenome | isolation source: seawater | place: Indian Ocean: North | collected 2010
CAGGATTTTTCATCTCTTCGTATCTCTCACGTTGTCTCTCTCTTCTTTCAATACTTGTTTTTTGCATTTGTAACCGTCGTTCCTCGTTTTCGTTGTAGTTCTGCCAACGCTCATAAGCATATGCAATGCTGACAACTAATCCTGCTACAAAGCCATAGAAAAACACTATACCTATCTCAATCTGGCCATTTGTTAATTCCATTTGTATAACCTAAATAATTATTGTTTAAAGAAATGAAAGGGCGGATGTTCTAGATTATAGCGGTCGATCATATAAAAGTTCGTTGTGGATCCCAGCGTAATATCTAGCTTCAGGTCAATCTCATTTAAAATACCTTCCCCTCAGGTATTCCCTATTGTAATGCTCGAAGAGGGACTTGAACCCTCACGCCCATACGGACAACAGATTTTAAGTCTGGTGCGTCTACCGATTCCGCCACCCGAGCAAAGTTTACTGCGATTTAAAAGAACTGTTTGGTGTTTTGACACCGGTACCTTATAGAGTTGGTACGTGTTTACAGAAGTTATAACCAACCGCAATTGCTTCCGCAACTGTAATTCTAATTTGGTTATCTTCTGTTCCAAATCTCTGCTGCAACATTGAAAAAGGAATGTCCTTAAACTTGAATGTCGCCGGTCCCGGGAAAAAAGTCCAAACAACTTTCTTGGCAGGATCTACTTTGTCAGGTCCAATGATTAGTGTAGTAAAATCAACCGCCATTCTTTGACTGTCTGTGAGAATCGCTGCACATTCGGCAGGATTTTGACCGTCATATTCACCGCCTCTAATCTTTGCTTTGCCACCGTGAGCTGGTTGCAAAACAACAGTCATGTCTTGCGGAAGGTTTTCTAACCTTGTAATCCCAAGCAATCCACCGAATTGGTTTGTTGTAAAACCTTCAGCTGGAGCAGTAATGGCATCATCGTTTGCTGGTTGCCAGTCTGCGAACTTTAGATCTTCAAATGTGGTCGTCTCAAAAAATGTACTTCCCGCAGATCCAGGACCCGGATTTCTTTGCTTGAGTGATGCCTCCATGTAGGAAGAATCAGTATTGTCGAAAGCTTGTTGTATTTCGTTCATGTTACCCCCTTGGTATATTATAATTTAAGCCGTTTTGATCGATTGTACACGGTTTTTTTCATAGTTTTTCATAAATTGTATATATCTCTTTAGTGCGCCATCGGTTGGTTCAACCTCTTTCCATCTTCCCTGATAGAATATAAGATCAGAGTCTGACGCGTATTTACCGCATCCATATAATTGTTTTGGCTGAGAAAAGCCCTCCAGAAACTGTTTTGACATTTTTATAATTGTTTTTGCACGCTTGTTATACATTCCTAAGGATTTTAGATACTCCTTCATCTCTAGCTCATCAGCCTGAGAAGCTTTCAAAGCGGTAGGCCATCTTTCGAAAAAGCCATCGATGATTGGATTGACCTGTTTATGTGACGTCAGATTTAACATTAGACAACATACCAACATCTTCCATCTATCCGGGAAATATCTCTCTTGTATTAGAGGCTTCGCCCATTCATTGAGCAACGGTGGGTTCCATAATCTTTTCATACCTCGCTCTCCTCTAAATCAAAAGATCCAAATGAAAGGTTTTTCTTGTTCTTTCTGATGGCCCAAGGATTTTCCGCAGCAGAAAAATGACTGAAATCAATCGTAAGAATCGCTTTGTTGTTTTCAATATTTAAACTGTGTTCATATTTATCAATGTCAATACCGTACTCTCTAAGTGTAACCGCCCTATTCTTGTCGATGTTTTCATCATTCACATTATCAAATGACAACTGAAGACTGTAAGATTTGTTGGACTCCAGAACAAAATCATTTATATTCGATCGACTTTCATTGTTTTCTGTTGTTGCAACATAATATTCGATATCTTTGCATCTTAATCGGGCAGCTGCCGCGGATTGGAGAATCTTAGGCATCAAAACAGATTTTTGAGCGATTACTTTCTCAAGTGATTCTTCTTGTACAAATGGATTGTTGCCATTAATGGTTCGCAAGAATAATTGCAAGTCCATGTATTCCTTTGTCTGCAGATATTTCATTCGGGCAGAGTTGTTTACGATAGAGGCCTTTACGTTGCTACTTTCATTTATTTTCAGTTCGTTAATGAGCTTGGGTAGCAAATCAAGAAAATGTTGGTCTGCGATTGGAGTTGTTCGATAAACAGTACGTACATTTATATAGTTCTTAGTCTCAGACGCTACGACGCACACATCGTCAGCAAAGTAGTATCTGTCATAGAAAACATAAAATGATCCGTCTGGTTTCTGAGTTTTACTAAAGTTCTTTACCTGCGCGCCGTTAGCCAGGCAATTTAATATTTCTTTCTTGGAAATGACTCGTGCAATGGTTCTAGAAAAGATGTGGCTACTATCTCTTCCGGAAATTCTTAAAGGTTTTTTGAGCTCAAAATTTTCGATATCTCGCAGCTTAGTGGAAATTAGCTTTTTATTCCAATATACATTCAGTATTTTTTTTCTATCCTCGTGATCAACATACACTAGGAAATTATCTAAATAGTATGCTCGAGCTTGAGGAGGCTTATTAAAGTCTGGTATATAATCAACAGACTTGCCCATGTTAATTGTTCGAATGATTTTTCTCTTGGTGTCTGGTCTCAGTTTTGATTCGAACCTATTGTCCAGCTCAGTAAAATCATATTCCTCTATTGTTTTCATAATGTCTCCCTATAAGTAACGTGTACTATAATATAATAGCTAGTCTGCATTTTTACAAATTAAGAAAGGAGGGATTAACCCTCCTTTCCATTGGCGTAGTGTTTTAAATCTAGTAACGATATTCGTCAGACTTAAATGGACCGGTTTGTTTCACGCCAATGTATTTCGACTGAACGTTTGAAAGTTTATCGAGTTTGGCGCCAACGTGATCGAGATGCAATCTGGCAACCTCTTCGTCAAGAATCTTTGGAAGCACATAAACTTTATTTTCATAATTATCAGAGTTCAAAAATAACTCGATCTGTGCAAGTACCTGATTTGCAAAAGAACAGGACATAACAAAGCTTGGATGACCGGTTGCGCAACCAAGATTCACTAGTCTTCCCTGTGCTAGCAGAACGATCTTCTTGTACGGAGGCTTTGGTGTATTATCAGGCAGTCCCGACGGAAGATAATATACGTCGACCTGTGGTTTTACGTTTTTGGATTCGAAGTTCTCGTTTAACCATGCTACATCGATCTCGTTATCAAAATGTCCAATGTTACAAACGATAACGTTATCTTTCATGTTGGAAAAATGTTCTGATCTAACCACGTCGCAATTACCAGTTGCTGTAACTACAATATCAGATTGCTTAACCGCTTCATCCATAGGTAAAACCTGGAATCCATCCATCACGGCTTGCAATGCACAGATTGGATCGATCTCAGTGACAATAACACGACAGCCAGCCGCGGACAGACTAGCAGCAGAACCTTTGCCTACGTCGCCATAGCCAGCCACAGTCGCAACTTTTCCCGCCATCATGATGTCTGTCGCTCTTCGAATCGCATCAACACACGACTCGCGGCAGCCGTACTTGTTGTCAAACTTTGATTTAGTAACAGAATCGTTAACGTTAAAGCAAGGTACCGGCAGGACCCCATCGTTTTGATACTCTACCAATCTTAAAACACCGGTAGTTGTCTCTTCGGAGATACCCTTAATATCCTTATAAAGATCCGGATGGTTCTTCAGGATATATCCTGTGAGGTCACCACCGTCATCTAGAATCATGTTTGGACCTACACCTTCGTCGAACCATAAGACTTTTTCTAAGCACTCCTCATAGTCATCCTCGGTCATTCCTTTCCAAGCAAACACTGGGATACCTTGCTCAGCAATATAAGCTGCGGCATGATCTTGTGTCGAATAGATATTACACGTCATCCAACGTACATCTGCACCAAGCTCGACAAGAGTGTCGATTAAAACAGCGGTCTGGATTGTCATATGCAAACACCCGGCAATTCTAGCTCCTTGCAGTGGTTTGTCTGCTGCATACTTTTCACGCAGTGCCATGAGGCCTGGCATTTCATGTTCTGCTAATTCTACCTCGTCGTTTCCCCAACGCCATAGATTTGTATCTGCGACTTTGTAATCTGTAAATTTATCCATGTTAACTAACTCCCGTTATATGATTTTTGTATTTTTTTAGATATGGATTTCTTTCTTTTAAATCTTCTACGTATTCGTCTGGTATTTTTCCAACACCGAAGTATTTTGATTCTGCACTAGCAAAGTACCAACCACATATTGCGGACTTTGGCGACATTGTTAAACCCTCGGTCAGCTCTATTGTATCACTAATTTCTAACCAGTTTAATATTTTTATCTTCTGGGTATGATCCGGACAAGCTGGATATCCGGGTGCCGGTCTGATTCCTAAGTAACGCTCTTTTATAAGGTCGGTATTCGTCAAGTTTTCGTCTTTTGAGTAACCCCACCATGACTTACGAACCCTCTCGTGTAGCCATTCAGCCGTCGCTTCGGCGAGTCTATCCCCAAGCGCTTGCATCATGATCGATCCGTAATCATCGTTGGCTAATCTGAGCATGTCTGCTCTCTTATCGATTCCGCATACCCAGACCGCAAAAGACCCTATCCAATCTTCCTGGTGTAAGAAATCTGTCAAACAAAGATTCGGTCGAGATTTTTTTGTTGCTTGCCTCATGAAATTAAAAGTCGTTTCTTTATTCGGTCTTTTCACCAGTACATCATCATTGTTTGTTTTTGTACATTTATCGATAGCAAAAGAATAGTTAACCATAATCTTATCATCAAGTTTTCGAAGCATTTCTCGGGCATCCTTCATTAGATCTTTACCGACTTGGTTTGTAAGATCTTTTGGTTTCATTCCCCAAGTCATTGCAAACGGTGCCCAATCAATATATGGTATGATCTCTGAAACTGAAGCTTTGCTTTTGATAGTCATTCCAAAGTTATCTGGAATCTGTGGCTTTCCTTTTAGCTGATATGCGTTACTTCTTGCATCAGAAACGCTTACAAATGTTTGCTTTCTCGAGTTTCTTCTCTCCCTAGTTTCTTCATAATCCCTATTAATCTTATCAAATGCATCACTGTTACTTAACACGTCATTAACAATGCCGACTGCAATCGATGCATTTTGTATATATACTGTTTTGGAGTACTCTGGAGATATTTTGATTGCAGTGTGAACCTTTGATGTTGTTGCGCCACCAATTAGTAAAGGAATGTCCATTTGTCTTTCATTCATTGCTCGAGCAACTTTAACCATCTCATCTAAACTTGGTGTAATCAATCCGCTCAGACCGATTGCTGCAACCTGGTGTTTATCAGCTTCCTCTAATATCTTTTCCAATGGTACCATGACTCCTAGATCAACTATCTCGTATCCATTGCATTGAAGAACTATACTAACAATGTTTTTTCCAATGTCATGAACGTCTCCTTTAACTGTGGCAAGAAGTATTTTTTCCCTCTGTATTGCTTCATCTGTGCCAACCATAAAAGGCTCAAGCCACGAGACTGCTTTTTTCATTACACGGGCTGACTTTACTACTTGAGGTAAAAACATTTTACCGGAACCAAAAAGATCTCCAACTACGTTCATGCCATCCATCAACGGTCCTTCAACAACGTTTAATGCCGAGCCTATTTTGTTGTAACATTCCTTGACATCTTCGACGATAAATTTATCGATACCGTTTATAAGGGCAAAAGATATTCTTTCTTCAACCTCTTCGTTACGCCATTCTTGGAGCCCGTTAGATTCTACTCGGGTTTTACCAGATAGAGATTTTGCTAGTTCTAAAAGCTGTGCCGATGCTTCTTCATGCTTATTTAAAATAACAGATTCAACAATGTCCCGATGGCCTTGATCGATCTGGTCGTACACCATTAGTTGACCTGCGTTTACAATCGCCATGTCCAACCCGGCTGTGATAGCATGAAACAAAAAGACGGAATGCATCATCTCTCTCACACGAGGATTTCCCCTGAAAGAGAATGATAGGTTTGATAATCCTCCGGAGACGTAGCATCCAGGAAGGTTCTTTTTAATCCACGCAGTAGCAGTTATAAAGTCGATTGCATAGTTGTCGTGTTCTTCTATCCCGGTGGCGATTGCAAAGATATTCGGATCAAAAATAATGTCTTGAGGCTTTATTCCTGCGTTAACTAAAATCCAATAAGCACGTTCACATATCTCTATTTTTCGATCAAAAGTATCAGCCTGACCTTTTTCATCAAAAGCCATTACTACAAAAGCATGACCGCACGAAACAATTTCTTTTGCACGTGCAATAAAATCTGATTCTCCATCTTTAAGAGAAATTGAATTTACGATACCTTTTCCCTGTATCCACCTCATGGCTTCCGATAGGATGTCCCACTTCGAAGAATCAAGCATAATTGGTACTTTTGCAATGTCAGGCTCGCATGCCAACATTTTTAAAAAATTAATCATTTCACTCTTAGAATCTAAGAGTCCATCGTCCATATTGATATCGATAATCTGTGCGCCGTTTAGAATCTGCGAGCGAGCAATATTCAACGCATCATCATATCTTTTTTCTACGATACATTTTTTAAACCTTGAAGATCCAGTGACGTTTGTTCGCTCGCCAATATTAATAAAGTTCTTTCCTTTGCTATCAAAGACCTCTAAACCAGAAAGAATCATTGACCGGTCTAAATTAAAACTTCTGGTTATGCGCCTTTTAGGTTTAAACTTTTTTACGGTGTTGGCTATCTTTTTGATGTGCTCCGGGGTCGATCCACAACATCCGCCTATTATATTTACAATCCCGGATTTGGCCCAGTTCTTAATATAGTTTGCCATATCAGACGGTGATTGGTCGTATTCACCCAATTCGTTTGGTAGCCCTGCGTTCGGATGTGCGCTGATTGCGCAACCGCTGACGTCTGCTAGACGCCGCAGAAATGGATCCATTTGCTTTGCACCTAACGCACAATTCAAACCAATACTAATAGGCCTTGCGTGTTTAACGGAATTCCAAAAAGCCTCGACAGTCTGGCCAGATAAAGTCCGACCAGACATGTCAACGATTGTACCTGATATCATGATAGGAATATCTTCTCCTACCAGTCTCACAGCCTCAATCGCAGCCTTGGCATTAAGTGTATCAAAGACTGTTTCGATTAAAATCAAATCTGCGCCACCACGAATTAGATTTTCAGTTGCGGCTTTATAAGCATTGAGTAATTCATGATACGTGATATCTCTATAAGAGGGATCTGTAACATTTGGTGACATGCTTAAAGTTTTTGAAGTCGGGCCTAAAACACCGGCTACATACACCTCTTCTTTAGATTTTTTTGCAGCCTGTTTTGCAATTTTGGCAGCGCTAAAGTTTATTTTATCGATCGCTTCATCACTAAGACCGTAATCTAACGCTGAAATATAATTAGCGTTAAAGGTATTTGTCTCAATGATGTTTGCGCCGGCGTTGATGTAATCACCGTGTATATCTTTTATCAAGCCGGGTTTGGTGAGCACCAAAATATCATTAAAGCCATCGCAGTCGATTCCTTCGTATTTAAAGAATTTGGATTCAACCTGTCTTTTCTGTATTTCGGTGCCCATTGCACCATCAATAATATAGATCTGATTTTTATCAAAACTTACCATTCTTCTTTTTGCCCTACCCAATCCATAAACTGGTCATTGCCACCACGAACTCCCCAGTCTGAATCTACAGTTAATTTAGACGAGATCCCACCTCGAGGATTACAAGTCATGACCAGTCGCAATCTTGTTGGTTCATACGCAGCCATCATATCGTCGTAGATAACATTGATGATTCTTTCATATGAATATATTTGTGATCTAAAAGCAAAGAAATATTCTTTCAATGACTTAAGCTCAATAACTTTTTTGCCCGGGTAAAAAGTGATATACAGATTAGCAAAATCCGGCTGAGATCGAACACCTTCAAATGTAAGCTCAGGTATTTTCATTTTAATCTCATACGCTTCCCCGGAAGGGTTTGGTATAGCTTTCAGAATATCTCTGTTCTTTGCCCAGTTTCTTTTTCTTTTTGGTTTTGGTGTTGATTCAGAACTCATTTTATCCCCATGTTTGGTCAGTGCCCATATGGCCCCAACGTGCAGTTTCAAAGTATTTTGGTTTTCTTAGATCCAGATGCTCAATAATTCCGTTTGGACTTAAATCGTATCCAGTTACTAATTTCTCTTTTCCGTTAACGATCATCGTTGCTTGTACAGGTTGGTCATAGCCAATAGCATAAGCAAGATAAACGTAGATTTCGTTTCCATCTTTTCTTTTTGGAAGAAGCTGCAAGTGATCTACAGCGATTTTTCTAGCCATATATGCGGCAGACCGATCTACTTTTGTTGGATCTTTACCAGAGAATGCTCCTCCACCGACTGGGATAGCTGGACCATAGTTATCAATCACGATCTTTCTACCGGTAAGTCCGGCATCTGCATCAAAGCCACCGACTTTCCAATCTCCAGCTGGGTTACAGTGAAGAGTAACGTTATCATCGACTGGAAAACTACAAGACCTTAGCCAACCATTGATGATTCTTGTCAGTTCTGTTTTCGGAGCGTTTTGAAAACTGGCAACAACTGTCTTGATTTTGTTGTTTTCTAGAGTGACCTGTGTTTTACCATCAAACGGAAAGGCTTTAAATATTTCTTTGCAGATCTGCCTTGAAAGAAACAACTCGTTTGGAATCATTTCTGGATTGTGATCGCATGCATAGCCTACCATAATCCCTTGATCCCCGGCTCCACCTGTGTCAACACCTTGCGCGATCTCATTGCTTTGTTGTACAACGTTGGTCGTAACTTTGATTGGCTTTCCATAAACCTCTGTTGCAATTTCTTCAAGCGGCAAAAAAGCATTTGTTGTAATCTCACCAGTGATGTGAATATGGCCATGGCCACCAGCAGTCTCGATGGCAACTCGAGAATACGGATCCGACTTAAGGCAATGATCTAAGATTGCATCAGAGATCGTATCACAAATTTTGTCCGGATGTTTTGGTGTGACACATTCTGCTGTTCTATAATTTTTAAATGACATTAATAACTCCCAAATCCGCAATCACAGGGCGTGCATTCGCAGGCATCACAGTACTCCGGATCTAATTCTTTGTTTATTGTTTTTGGTTTACATAGCCGTTGACTTATAAATCTAACGACGCTCCTGACATAATACATTTATTCTCCAATAGGATTTTCACTTATTATAATACCAGTCCCTCTGCATGTTGTACAAACTATTTTTGAATCCACTTTGTATCTTCCATATTTAACTTTCGAAACATAAGATCCATTCCCGTTGCACACCAGACATAAAGATTTGGTGTTTTCAATGTGAGAAAGTGAACCAGAAAATAGATCTATGTTGTATACCGCACGTTTATACGGATCGCTGAGGATTGCGTAGGCTTGAGTTACTAGTTTAAAATACTCTTCGTCACCAGTGGCCATGTCTGGATGAAACTGCATTGCCAGTTTTTTATAGCGACTCTTTATCTCAGATTGATCTGCATCAGGCTTAACACCAAAGATCATATAATAATTAATTTTTGTTCCACCAGACATTTGCTTCATCCCAGTTTATCATTTCACATATCCAGTCAGGCAATGAGCCTGCACATTCAAAATCAAACCATTCACCACGACGTCTTTCTTTATATCGCTTCAGGTGATTGTGCAGCTGTTTTTCCATGTGGCCGCTATTCTCGATAATCAATATTAAGCGCAAAGAATATGGGGATCCCGTCTGAAGCTGTTTTAATCTTTTTTCTGGATCTTTGCTTCTTCCAATTTTTAAGGATCCCGTTTTATCTGATTGAATGATATATAAATGTTGGCTCAAAATAATCTCCATTTAGAGACTATTTTACCGCTTTAATCTTTGACAGTAAACCACTGGAATGAGATTAACTATATTTCCGTCAATTAAAACATCATACATCACTTCGCAGCTTTCAAGATTCTGTGTCAGTTTCATAACATGTTCATACGGACCTCTGATAACCAGCCCTATATCTGATGGCAGCTGCCGTTGCTTTACGTAATCTTGAGATATCTTTACCATTTTTGACATGTCTAAAAGTCCACAACCTTTTTTAAATCTACTTCAACAAATTCTTCGAGCTGCCCGTTATCCTTAAGTATCAAAAAAATCTGGACATTTAAATTGTTTTTTTTGATATGGCTCTTTGTGATTTTGTATTTTTCACTCTCTCGCACCTCATCAATCACTAGTCCAAAACCTGCACATTTGCAATTGTCTTCATAGTAAAACACTCTATCGCCAACTTTAATCATTGTCAAACCTAGGCCATGTTCGCCAATAGGTTTCCCCGGGCAGTTTCAATTATACGGTTATTGAAATCGATTCGTTTTTGTATATCATGAAGTGCCTGATCATGTGAATCGTTGTGTTCCGTACGTTTCTTAATTAACTCTCCATTCAAAACAATATATGCATCTAGCTTTTGTTCTTGAGAAACATAACATTTCCAGCTGGTTTCAACGCGTGTAATATCTGGATCATCTTCAGTGAGCCCAATTAATGGGTATACAAACATTTTAAACTGCATTAACGCTTCTTCTATGTCTTTTGCGTCTGCTACACCTAAGTAGCCGTTATCTATACTCCCGTAGTGTCGATGTTGAGAAACCCACAATGACGTAATGTCAAACGACTTTCGAAAACATGTTCGGCTTCCATACATGTACCCATGATCACGATCAGGGTTTCGAAGCTCCATACGATGGAAATGTTGAATCGCACTAATAATTCTATTGTACTTATAAGTAAAAGACTGCCGACGGCCTTGAGGCCAATAGTTCCTATATGAGGATTGGCCACCCTCACTAGAAAAGAAGATATCAGCGATCGCGCTTTCTAAACCCGGGTCTCCACAACTGTATTCGCCCAGCCATTCCCGCACGTTCTCGTTCTTGTCTGCCAACTTGAGCCACATGTTTCTAGGAGAGTTGTTGTTGCCAAACTGGGCTACGAAATTTGTCAAATCCCACCAGTCCTCTTCTGATTTTACGTAATCTTCATACTTAAATTTTTTCTTGCTCATCAACTTTATAAATTTTGTTATCTCAGCAATACTTAATTCCCTGTATTTTTTGCGTTCTGTTTCTTCTTTCATGGTGATCTCTCCGGCTATTGTATTCTTGCATTGTTATAATCCCAGCCCATCATATCACACACTTTTTGAAAGTCTGCGGTTGTCCATGTAGGGTAATACTCCTTCCGGATTGGACCTTCTAATGCGGCTGAGCCGTCTCCGCCTTTTGCCATATGCATGAATTGTACTTCTACCGATTGACGCATTCCAGCTCTTAAGATCTTGAAATACTCTACTGTATTGTTGATTTCTTGTTGTGTTGCTGACATTTGTTATCTCCTTTTGTATAATTGATCATTGATAATTGTTGTAATTGTACCGTCAAGCATTACATCATAAACTATATGCCGGCCTTTTACATACGGTCCTTCAAGTACAAGACAAAATCTTTTTGGTTCATTCCAGGCGCAATCAACCGAAGCGAAGGCCTTGTCTCCACTCTGAAACCTAGGTGTTTTCATCTTTCTAAATCCACCTGCGAATTTCTTCTTTGCAAACTCGTAGTCCTGATATGTAATTCTGGCACCTTGAATCTTGTAATCTTGCAGCTTACTGAGTACGCGTCTTGCTGATGGATTATTTCCATACCACATCGCGTCATAAGTTACGGCAATGGTGCAAATAATATCGATGTCTGCTTCCTCTTCAGGCGATGGGATCCAGGGAGGTCGGCCGGCCTGCGCAACTAGATCATCTGCAAGTTTTGATTGTTTTTCACTCAGCTTCCATCTTTTATATAGAGTGGTAATGAAACTTCTCAATATCTGTTGTTCTCTTTCGTTGTGAAATGGAACTGCATTTTCCAGCTCGACGATTCTAGGTGTCTTCAGTGGTAGTTCTTTTTTTCCGATATCGACTAGTTCATCAATTTTGGCACGCATCTTTTTAGACAACGCTTGACCAAGCCATATTCTTTCCATCATTGCGTTCATAAATTTTATATCCCAGGAAAAGAATTCTCTTTCAACCGTAGAATATGATTCTAACAGAGACTTCATTTCGTCGAATCTTTTCTGAGCTGATTTTCTTTTAGCCATATTATCTCCGGTTTTGATTGTTGTCTTCTTTGACAAAGGTTCCCTCATGATAGTTACCGAGCTTGATGCCGGTATCAAGAATGACGTCATAATACCAGCCGCCGCCGTAGGTGCTTTGCCGGACGTTGACCACAATGCCACCGTCGCCATGCTTAACGTCTGGATTTTGGGTGATTTCGACAGCGACGCGATCTCCAAGATTGAATCTAGGTTGTTCTGTCATATTGCCTCCAGGTTTTGGCTTACTTGTTGTAGAGATGAGGGTGTTTGTGTTTGTGAGTGCGTCCAACCAAAGCGGCCAACGCGTGCGCGTCTTCCTTTGCAGTCAATCGACTGATCGCGTCTCCCTGCAAGTAGACTCCTTTTGTTGGTCCGACATACACAGGCTCAAGAACACGTTGGATTTGTTTGGCAAGATCTCTGATGTCAAAACGACTGAGAGGCCATCGTTTTTCATTTACCAATTTTGTGATTTTGGCATCGATTTCTGGGTTTGCGAAAGCGATTCTTTTCGCGCGGGCTGGGACTTTCTTCGGCATATTTACTCCATAATGTACCTGCAAGGTTTCTCCTTACATATATAATTTATCTAGTTTGCGCGTCGCCTACACATTTTTTGTTTAACAATTTTTCTATTAATTGAATGTACACGTTTAATTAATTTCTGCCTTACACGAAACAATCCATCAGCAGTGAGTATCCAACTGTTTCTATTCCGCTTCACCCAAAATTTTCCAGCATAACCGCGATGCGATTGTCCTTTCGAAATATAGAAATACGATACGTATGTTGTTCTTTCCGAAAACCCTTTCTGATCGATGTCCGCCCATTTTTTATTACGATATATCCAAAGTGCTCGACGAACATCGGTCGCAGACGATCCGGGATACTCAAACAAATAGGTTGCAATAAAATCCAGGTTGTTGTTTTTTATCGGCTTTTTAACTTTTTTGGCTGGCATTACGCAACCTCAGGACATGTGTTTTCCTTGCCATATAGAGCTAGATAACCTTGTACAGCGCGTTCTTTACCTTTAGCTTCGATTACACAGTCAATGTCATGACCGTACGTATTGATATATCCTTCGACCATGATACTGTGTGCACGGAAGACAGCTTTAGGCTTGTCCTTTTGCGCAGTCTCAGAATAATGGGTAGTTGGTTTCACGTCTCCCCACGTAGAAACCGCAAGATCAAGAGCCTGCTTTACTGTGTCGTCACCAGGGTGGCATAAATGATGATGATAGTCAAACACAACTGGGATGCCGGTGTGTGGAAAAACTTTTTCAACAAGGTCACGTGTTGTATACAGGTTAGGTCGGTCATCGTTTTCTAGCGTCAGACGTGTAGTAACCGCTGGTGATAGCTTTTTGTAGTTCTCGATAAAGCGCGCGATTGCTGCGTCTTTGTCGCCATACGCGCCGCCAAGATGAATGTTGATTTTTGCATATCGGGTACGCGGTAATCCCATCGTATCCATAATTTTGCCATGGATTTCAAGCTCATGGAGTGATTTCTTCAGTGTTGCTGGATTTTTACCTGCTAGAACGGTAAATGCACCGGGATGGAATGACAAACGTTGTCCAGTTTCGCGAGCGTACGCGCCGGCTTTGGCGAGTAAGTCTTTACATGTTTCCCAGTTTGGAAGGTCTTCTAGGTTGTATTCTGAACACCATGGAGCCATATCTGATGACATACGGTACAAAGTGAAACCATTGCGGTAATTCCACTTGAGAATCGCAATGAGATTGTAAATGTTTTGTTCGAATAACATACCGACATGAGGCAAACCTTTTTCCAGAAACGTTGCTTTGCGGCATGTTCGAGCTGGTGTATTTTTTTCTGTTTCTGACAAATGCATGTTGATACATGCGTAACCAAGATTGATTGAACCGGACATAGTTGACTCCTTTGTAAATAATTATGAAGATTCCGTATATAGAATATAATTAGACTATATAATACACACACATTATTATAGACAATTTTTTGGAAATTTACATATGAATTATAGAAACGAAATGAAATTGCGAAGAGCAATCAGAACAGTAATTCTAGAAGCCTGCTGGAAGAGCCACAAACAAGTTGGCATGAAGAAAAAAGGAAACCGGTTGGTACCAAACTGTGTTCCAAAAAACGAGACAGATCTCCGGGAAGCTGATGTCGACGAAGCAAAAAAGAAGAAACTTGATAAAGACAAAATGAAATGTAATAAACCGCGTAGGGCTGCTGCCGGTAGTAAGAAAAAGAAAACCGTAAAAGCATGTCAAGATGGGAAAGAAAAAATCATCCATTACGGACATCGAGGCATGCAGCATTTCAGTCAGCACAAAGATCCCAAAAGACGCAAAAGCTTCAGAGCCAGACATAAGTGTGATTTACAATCAACTAAGAATAATAAACTTTCAGCTAGACACTGGGCTTGCAAGGATTTATGGTAATATGAAAATCACAAAAAGACAACTAAAAAGAATTATCAAAGAAGAGCTTAAGGTAGTTAAGCGCAAGAATAACAAATTAAACGAGAATCAGGTTCAGATATCAGAATACGACGATTTTGTTCTTGTCAATTACGCGGTAGACGAAGCATATACGATCGGCTATAGTGTCGACGACATCAGGCGCCTTATTGCGGTACTTGAATCTGCTATCCCAAAAGCTGAGGCTGGAGAACTTGAACCATTCCGAGGAATATAATCATGAAAATCTCAAAAAGACAGCTCAGAAGAATTATTAGAGAATCTATAATCGAAGAAGGCATAATAGGCAAAACAGGCGAGAAAATCATCGTTGATAAAATAATTAGGTTGATAAATGAATATATGTCAACATATGTCGCCCGAAACTGGTATGATGATTACGAAAACATAGAAACAATACATAGCATCTTAGATACCCTCAGGAGCAAATACAGATGAAAATTACAAGAAGACAATTAAGACGCATTATCAGGGAGGCCGGTTACGAGGGTAGATATTTTCATCAGCATGGTACCGGTACTTTCTATTCACCTGATGAGCAGTTTCGAGAAGATGTGCATTTTATTTTAGATA
>MDSZ01062816.1_pt1 | contig 15241 bp, 8 predicted proteins | sample 811201 | NCBI WGS metagenome assembly MDSZ01 (sample SAMN05326647, study PRJNA326480) | marine metagenome | isolation source: seawater | place: Indian Ocean: North | collected 2010
GGTCTTCTTGGTCTTCTTCTTCTTCCTCGTTGTTGGACCACAGCAGTCGACAAATGCTATATAACGATATAAATGTGTCGTGTCAATGCCAACTCGAAAAGAGAGAGAGAGAGAGAGAGAGAGACCCCTCTCTTCAGTTTAGGGTTTACATAATACCCTAAATGAAACCAAGAGGAGGAGGAGGCGTCTCGACCTTTTTTAAGGAGGAGGAGGAGGAGAAGCGTGCGTGAGTAGAGCGGAAAGGTTCCAAAACGAAGACGCTTTGTTGGAACCATATTGATAACTCGTAGACGCTTTTTTTTCAAAAAGCGTCGTCGTCTCGTTTTGGAACCCTGTGCCCTTATTGTATAGTATATGTCGCTCTCTCTCGTCGCTTTGATGATGGCCTTTGTTGGTCGTCAACAGAGTCTGTCTGTTTCCAAAAACGTCAACAACACCACCGTCTTTTTTTCTTCGGCGACGACGACGAGAAGACGACGAGGAGGAGCATCATCATCATCGCAAAGACGACGAGGAGGAGGAGGATTTTTGAAGAATGAGAAGACGTCTTTCGTATCGTCATCGCTGTATCATCGTGCCGTCAATACTACTAAGAGTCGTTACGATGATGATGATGATTCCAATGATGGGTCTTCATCAAAGGTCGTCGCCGCCTACCGCGCGCTTCCTTTAGACTGCCACCGACGGTGGAGCGACCCCTCAATGTCGTCGAAATCATCATCACCATCGTCGCACTCGATCGAAGGACGATACGTGTCTTCCGAAACCGCGAAAAAACGAGTGGAACGCGCGGTGATGGGCGCGTCGAGGTCGTGCGCGTCGTTAGAGGATTACGCGAGAAGGATAGTCTACGAGACCAAGTGCATAGAGAGCAAAATCGCGCTGACGCACGAGGCGTTTTCTCGATGTCTCCGAGGAGACATCGACGTCGAGACGACGACGACGACAAAGGAAAAAGAGGAAGAAGGAAAAGAACAGCAGCAGCTCCCGTCTCGACCGGCGAGACCCGATCGACCGAATCTGGTGGATCCGCGCGCCGTGCCGTCGCCGAAGAAGACGCCGTTGTCGTCGCATTCGGCGCACGTGATGCACACGGTGGCGCACATCGAGTTGAACGCGATCGATCTAGCGTGGGATACGGTGGCAAGATTTAGAGGGTTACCGAAGGCGTTTTATTTGGATTTCGCGCGAGTGGCGGACGACGAGTCGAGACATTTGAGTTGGTGTTTACAACGGTTGGAGGAGTTGGGACACGAGTACGGCGATATGGACGCGCACGACATGTTGTGGTTGGGATGTTTCGAAAGTCGAGGAGATAAACTGGACAGAATGTGCGTGGTGCCAATGGCGCAAGAGGCGAGGGGTTTAGACGCGGGACCGAGGTTAAGAGAGAAGTTAGTCGGGAGAGGCGATAACCGCTCGGCGGCAATTGTGGAGAGAATTACGAAGGAGGAGTTGAACCACGTCGCAGTTGGCGTGCACTGGTTTAGAGAGATGTGCGCTCGAGAGGAAAATATCGAGAGAGGAAACGAGGAGGAGTTAGGGAAGCGGTTTTTATCGGCGGTGGAGAGGTGCGCGCCGGATGTTTTGAGAGGCCCGTTCGCGCACGAAGAGAGAGAGAAAGCCGGGATGGCTCGAGAGTGGTACGATTTGAGTTTCAATAGAGAGTTGCACTCTCGATTGGAGATGATGGTCAAAATGGAAGAAGCGAATAGTAGCGAATAGAATAAGTAGAGATGAAATACGCGTAAGACTGATAGCTCGCGTACTAGCGATAGTAGTAGTAATACAATAGTGGTTTCTAGTAACTGTAACTAAGTAATTCGCGACTGATCTCTTTTTACGAAGATTTCCTTGCCTTTGCTCCTTAATTCCGCAATAGTTCTCGCCCCGATTAAACCCATCGTCCGTTCCAATTCTTCTTTCAAAATAGTAAACGTTCTCTCCACACCATTTTCACCACCCGCGGCTAACCCAAACGCGATTGGTTTCCCAATCGCAACTGCGTTCGCGCCGAGCGCTAAAGCTAACGCGATATCCGAACCTCGTCGAATACCGCCATCTAAGATTAATTCTCTATCCTCTCCAACTGCTTCTCTAATACCCGGCAACGCATCAAAAGGTGCCACAGCACCGTCCAATTGCCTTCCCCCGTGATTTGAAATCCACACCGCGTCTGCGTTCAAGTACTCAAACGCTTTCACTGCGTCGTCGGCTCTGTGAACGCCTTTCAAAATGAACTTTTTCCCCCATTTCTCTCTTAACGCCTTTGCGTCTTCCCAATCGAACGTCGGGTTGAACACGTCGCGAACAAACCCCGCCATGTCGTCTCTCTGTTTCTCCATCAACTTTGTGTCGTCTCTTAAAGCCGCGTATTCAAAGGTTCTGTTTTTCCAGCCTATCGCGGCGTCTATCGTCCAACACGGTTTTTTCAAACACTCGTAGATAAATCTCGGGTCGCTTAATTTCGGTGGAATCGAGAACCTGTTGCGTTTATCTCTCTCCCTATTCCCAAACCACGTCAAGTCTACGGTCAACACGAGCGTCTCAAATCCGCTCTCTTTCGCTTTCCTCAACGCGTCGTCCACTAACTGACCTTCGTTCCACACGTACATCTGGAACATTTTATGCGTCGTATCTTCTTTACCCGTCTTCCTACTTTCCTCTTTCAAACACGCGTCAATCTCTTCGCAACTCGTCGTTGCGAGCGTACTCAGTGCATACGTCGTCCCAAACCGGTGGCTCGTCCTCGCGACGCCTCTTTCTCCGTCCGTGTGAAACATCGCGTTCCCGGCTATCGGCGCCGGAACGAACGGAATGTCCACATCAACTGTCCCTAAAATCCGCGTTTTCGTGCACACGTTTCTCGGGCCCACGCCGTTGAGCACGCGTGGAAACGCGTCGTACATTCGTCGGAAACTTTCCCGATTGTTCTTCAGCGCCGATTCGTCGTCCGCCCCGCCCGCGATGTAGTCGTACACGTATTTGTGACACCGTCGTCTCGCGGCGGCGTCCAATTCGCGCACGTTCCAGCATCGGGACACGTTCGGCTGAAACCACTTGTCGACGAGAGATTTCATCATCGTCAGGAACACCCCCTTCGACCCAAATCCTCCTTTAATAGCAGTACCACCACCACCACCACCACCACCCATTTTTGTTTTATTACGCGACGACGACGAGAACAAAGACGACGAAAAAGAGTCTCCTCCTCCTCCTCCTCCTCTTCGAGTACACACGCAGTTGTAAATAATAACGTCGCCAAAAAAGCGCGTCGTCAGAGAAAGAAGATGTGCATCGTGTTTCAATTTAGGGACTCAAAGGTCATATTTGAGTCCTTAAACTTGAGGGTTTTCTTTTTTTCTTCTTTTTTTACTCCCAAAAAAGAAGACTGTACACAAAAAAGACGCTCTCTCTCTCTCTCTCGATACGAATATAATGGGCTTTGTCTCCGCCGCCGTGTTGTTGGGGCCAACAAAAGCCGCCTCGCATCATCATCGTCGTCGTCGTCGTCATCATCATCGCACTCGCGGAGGAGGAGGAGGAGGAGGATGTCAAAATCGCGAGACCGCGCTTTTGTGCAAAGCGACGACGACTTTGGTGGGAGGTCATCATCATCGTCGAATTGGAAGAAGGAGGTTTTCGACGTCAAAGCCGTCGAAAGAAGAAGACATCGTCGTCATCGAGGGGTGGCGGGCGTCGTCGATCGTCGCGAGAGGAGGAGGAGGATCTGGCGGCGAAAAAATCGCGAAAGAACGCGGTTTTCGATGGTCTTCCGATGTCGACGAGTGGGAGCGACCGGATTTTACGTCGGAGGAGGATTGCGTCGCGTTGAACAGGAGCGAACGTTTGAGCATTTCCGTGCCGGCGACGACGGCGAACATTGGGCCTGGATTCGATTCGCTCGGGTTCGCGGTCGATTTGAGGAACGAATTAAACGTAGAAATCTCGCCGGATGGAACGTTTCAATTGGAGTTGAAAGGAGAAGGGTGCGATTTTTTACCGCGAGATGAGTCGAACGCCGTGATAGAAGCGGTAAAGAAAGGGTACCGGTTTCAATCGAACGGCGAGAGAGAGTTGGACGTGAGTAAACTGAAGTTTACGTCGACGAATAGAATTCCTCCGGCGAGAGGGTTGGGGTCATCCAGCGCGGCTTTAGTGTGCGGTTTAGCAGCGGGGATGACCCTTGCCGGGTCAGATGTGACCACGGCGAGAGCGAAGAGAGATTTATTGAATTTAGCGTGCGAGGTTGAAGGGCACCCAGATAACGTCGCTCCGGCGATTTTTGGCGGATTTCAAATCGCGTTGAGCGATGAGAACGAATGGATCACGAGTTCGGTGAATATTCCGAAAGGGATGTTGTGCGCGTTGTTTATTCCAGATTTCCACAGTTTGACGAGCGAAACGCGAGCGACGTTGAGCGATAAATTGACGCAAGCAGAGGCGGTGTTTAATATCGGGAGAACGGCGACGTTGATCAACGCGTTTAATCAAAGCGATTTTCGGTTGATGAAAATTGGCACGCAAGATATCATGCACCAACATCAAAGAGGGGATAAACAGTTTGGGTTAGATAAGATTATCGCGGCTGCGATTGGAGCCGGGGCGCATTGTTGTTTCTTGAGCGGCGCCGGGCCGACGGTGTTGGCGATGACTGGTGGGGACGCGAACGGAAAGATTGGCGATAGCACGATAGCGGCGATCACGGCGGAAAGAGTAGCAGAGGCAATGAGCGATGCCGCGAAAGGGTTTGGAGTTGAAGGGAAGGCGTTAATTGTAGAGCCGATGATGGAAGGTATTTCCGCGTGGATCGACGTTTTCGAAGACGACGACGTCGAAATATAGTACAATAGTTGTTTTGTCTATCTATATTTGTCTATGTATCTAAATATCGTTTGCGTAGTATCTATCACAGCGCTACTGGTAAAACAAGCACGCTTTGTTGTTTGCTGTTTGTCCACGTTGCGCTCAATTTTGGACACGCGATTGAAATTAAAGGCAACAATCTCTTTCCGCTCGCGATGGCGACTATTTTCAAACGCAAGAAACAACTCTCGCCTGGATTTGCCATTTTCGTAGTTTTCGATTCGCCAGCCATGACGAAACCAGGCGCGTCTTTGACCGAAACCATAAAATCGCGAGGTACGTTTAGATCAAGATTTTTCATCTCGACGACGTACTCGAAGGGGACACCGACTTGCACGAATTCGGGCACTCGAGTAGAAATGTTCAAAATTTCCACTCGACGACCGCCCGTGTTGCCGTTGAGAGGAAACAAGGCTGCGTTCTTTATCGTTCTTTGCGTAACGTCTTCGCGATACCACGAAACGCCCCTTACATTCTTTTCCGTTACGACTTGAGTGTACACGTCTCCTGGATTTAAGCGCGTGGTGATTGCATTGTCAACGACGACAAGACTTGTCACCTTAGCGCGAATGTTCGTCAAGTGTACGTCGCCTTCGTTAAAGAATGATCCGTCTCGTTTGTCGTCGTCGGTGTTCAAATAGACATTGTCCGCATCTTTTGTGATGAGTATAGAAACCGGCGACGTGCCGCAGGCGGCAAAGACTGTCGAATCTAAAACTTCGAGTGGATTTTTGAACGAGAACGTTTTCGAATTCTCCGCCGCAACGACGCGGTGTCTGGATGGAGAAACCTCTTCTTGTCCCGGGGAGCCAAAGTTACAGGTTAAGTGCGCCGAAATCGTAGCACGAGATTCCTTCCTGTTGTTGGTGGTCGTGGTACGATTCGAAAAGAACGTCGCGTTCGCGTTCACGCGCTTCGATTCACCTTTGGAAAGCGAGCCAATAACTATCCGTGGGTTTTCAAAGCTCGCGACAACTTCGCCTTTTTTCTCGCCGCTGTCGTCTTCTCCAAGAGAAATCTCTCGCAAACTTTCGTCGATGGAGAGATTCACAATGGCGTCCGCGAGTCCATCCACGGCAGTGACTATCATTGTTAGAGTTTTCTTTTCTCCAAACAGAATGGTCGTTCCGTCGATGTCATTTTCTCCGACGTCTTCAATGTGCAGCTCTGCGCGAGGGGCAAGTTCTTTCACCGAAATTGATTTGGTGTGTCCGAGTGATTCGAGCGTTTCTAAAGATGCGCTCGGAAATCGAAAGGTGACGCCCGATTTTGTGATGACATCCAAAGCGTCAACTTCCAAAACAAATTCCCTTTGCGTTTTCGATTGCACGGTGAAAGGAATGAGAACCATCTCGTCTACAATCTCACTCGTACTTGTCGTCGTCGACGCTTTCGTTCCATCGGAAAAGTGCGCTTCAAGTTTCGTCACCGAAAACAGATCGTCCTCGACTAAACCTTGAAGAGCGTAACGAACGGCCAACTTGACGCAATCGCCCGCGCGAATGGCATCGTTACGTGACGTATCGTAAACGAAACTACACGACGCTTTGAATGCGCGCGAAGCTAACGACTCGCACGATATTTCAAGCAAGGGCGAAAACGAGGAAGATTGTGTTTTTGTCACACCTTTCGCGAGCAAACGAGATGCGCGCGTCTTTCCTTCGTGTTCGCCGCCACGATATTGAATACCGTGCAGTTCTAATAAAATATCCATACGATACTTTGAATCGTCTGCATTTGCAGTTTCTCCTTCCCCTCCTAAACAGACCAACGTCCGTTCCAGCGTTTCCTCGAGCAAATCGTCCCATCCTTCTTTCCGATACGTCTCCGCGCAAGCCATCAAAATGCTCAAAATCTTCTCTTTGTTCGTCGCCTTGTTGTTCGCATAAAAGAGCTCCAACGCGTAATCACTCGAAACAGCGGTTAACAAACGACTAAATGTGCCATATCTTGGATTTCCCTCGTAATACGCCTTTGCTTTTTCCAACATTTCGAGAGGCGAGAAGGTGTTTTCAAAGTGCACATAGGCGCGCTGTAACTCAATCGACGGGATTTGCATGTTACCGCCGTGATTTTCTATGTAGTCTTGACTTGTGCCAGTGATCGTTTTACTTTTGTCTTCGAAGGTTCCCAGATAGCGACCTCGCATTATTACGGTGGAGTTTGTAGATACCGAAGTATCCTTACCTAACCCGGACGATTGCATAAACTCTCTTCGCGAAATGAGCGCATAGAACGCGCTTTGATAAAAAAAGCCTGGATCTAACCGAAAATCAAAACTCGTCGATTTCACGGTGGTGCGTTGAAATTGCGTTTTGTCGTTAAAGAGTGCGTCGTATACGTTTGGGTTTGCGTGCATCGTGTGTGCGAGCACATCTGCGAACGATTTATCCGCTTTCGCGCGCAAAGCCAAACGGTACGCCGCGAAACATTTCAAAGCGGTGTCAGTCTTCGCTTCCGCGTCGTGCTCTAAAGCGTTTATTTTTAACGACAAACACCTCTTCACGAACGTCGCGTGTTCTTTTTCTACTCTCGCGAGTTTTTCGATCGCTTTATTCACCTCGCTATTCGCGCTCGTGTCCATAGTCTTCAAAATTTGGCCCAACTGCATCGAGGACATTTTCGATCGACAATACGTCAAAACTCTGAGCGTCTCGCAAACTCGCCACAGTCGTCTTCGGTAAAGGTTATTTTCTTCTCGTTGTTCGGAACCACCACGAAGAAGTATCGGTAAAACCTCATCTACAAACGCTATCAACCTCTCGAAACACTCTCTCAACGCGTTCATCGCAGCTTCGCAGTCTCCTCTAAACTCCGCGTAACTCGCCGCTTTGAACAAATACCTACTCGCTTTACATTTCGCCTCCAATCTACCCAACCGCAATTCATTTTCATCCACAACGCCGCTCTCAACGACTTCTCTTTCGAACGCGTGCATGACCGCATCGCATTTCTCAATCGCTCTTCTCGCCTCGTTCACGAACACCTCCTGCTTCACCTCTTCCGTCGCTTCCGCCAACCGTCTCAAACACGTCTCTCGCGTGTCGCTTCCCGCGCGAGTCAGCGAGACAATCTTCGTAGAAGCGCACGCCTGCGCGTTTCCTCCGGACAATCGCGTCAAAACGCTCACGACACGTTCATTTAACGCGAACGTCACGTCTTCTTTCGTGTCGTCGTCCTTTTGACTCGCGACGACGCAAAATATCATCCCGATTCGCTTCTCTTTACATCTCGCTTTCAATCGTTCGATTCTTTGCGCGCATTGCGCGTAATCGTTCGGCGACGCGTCTATCACGTCGTGCACGTCGACGAACTGGATCGCCGCGACTGGTTTCGACGTCCCTCGTCGGTGCGTCCATTCGTGCGCCCTCGTCACGCGCAAGAAAACACCACCATCATCATCATCGTTCTTCTTCTTCTTCTTCTTCTCTTCTTCTTCGTCTTCATCGTCGAGCGCCGAAAGCAATCGAACACTCGTTCCGGTTGTTCCCGAGAAAATCCTCGCCAGGTCCCGAGCCGTATCATCGTCCCGGTCGTTGTCGTCGCTTGTTGGACAGTTCAGCGCGGCCACCAGAGACGGCGGGGCCGGGAGGACGTCCTCGTCCATGCGTGTGGATGTGTGTCGTCGAACGCACACAACAAATCCCCTTTTCAAACCGAGAGACCCTAAACAAAAAGACCCTACACAGAGGGGACGAGCTTTTTGAGAGACAAAACGCTCTCTTTTACACACACGCGCGCGCGCGCTTTGATGAACGCGCCAACACCACCGCCGCCGCCGCCGTCTTTTTTGGGCGTTGGCGGCGGAGGAAAACGGGCCTTCCTCGACGTCGTCCGAACGCACGGGCATTGGTGCGTCAAAAAATGCGGCGTTCCACCCCCGGAAGTGATTTCGTCTGTTGAATCATCATCATCATCGTCATCGAAGTCGTCTGTGTTGTCGCAAAGAAAAAGGGATGATGATGTTCCCGAACTGTGCGCGATAGTGGACGAGAGGAACCGAGTGGTCGATTTCGTCGACCGGGAAAGGACGACGCGAGAGCGACTGAGAGGACGAGGGAGCTACGTGCTCGTGACGACGAGAACACCACGACCACCACGCGGTCAAAGCGCCGTGACCAACAACAACACCGAAGACCAAGGCCAAGACCAAGACGAGGAGGAGGAGGAGGAGGAAGGGGACTGGACGACGGACGCGAGCGTTGCAGACGCGTACCTCGAGTTCGAACGGAGGCTTTTGTGCCTCGCCGTGCCTTTGGTAGAAGAGGCGCAGACGCCGCAAAGAAAGGGCGTCGACGAACGCGAAGCGAGAACGACGACGACGAGGTCGACGCGTAGTAGGGATTTGAGTTTTGCGCCGCCGGGAAGACATCTCTCCGTGCTGTCGACAAAACGAAGCGAGAAGAAAGACGTGTGGCCTGGTATGTACGACGTGTGCACCAGCGGCGTACAGACGGCGGAAGATTTCATAAAATGGGAAGACGACGACGGACAGACGCAGTTCGATCCATACGCGCGGTGCGCTATTCGAGAGCTCGAAGAGGAACTTGGGATTTCTGGCGTGCAGTTGTCCACATGTGCTCGATCTCCCGTGGAGACTAGGAAAGGATTGCAACCAATACGGAAATTTGCATACAGCGATAAATTCATGAACATTTTCGGCCAGTGTTATAAATTGGAACTCGACGCGGCGACGGCGAAGAAAATTGCGTTTCTCGACGGCGAAGTCCAAGAAGGCAGCGGGGAGTGGTTGCCGCTGCGATTGGACGACGAGTTTCCAAAACTGATGGAAAGCGTCGTCCCAGTTGGAGCTTTGTGTTGTGCGAGCTTTTTAGAACTCATCACAAAGTTCCGCACCGGTAATTATGCGACTTTTACGGACGCCGAATGGATCCAGTCTTGGACGGCGCCAAAGTGGGAAGATCGACATATAGTCAGATAGTGAGCGCATAGGCCATTAGAGAAGTATATATTTATATATAGCACGCGTGTATGTATGTAATTAGGAATTCATTATATTATTCTATTGCTGGTGTTTTGACTATTTTGGTTCGTAAGGCACGGTTCATCTCTTCGCTCGTTTCTTCGTCGGCGCTTCTTCCTCTTCCCCTTCCTCTTCTTCCTCTTCTTCTTCTTCTTCCTCCTCCTCCTCCATGTTCTCCTCCCCACAACCGTCTTCCATCGCCATCTTCCTTCGCATTTGCCTCTCCTCCCACTCTTTCAACCGCATTTCCCTCATCTTCTCCGCCATCTGTCGATTCGCCTCTCTTCTTTTCATCTTCGCCTCTTGCTCTTCCTTTGGATCTCTCTCGTCCAATAACGCTTGTTTCTTCCCGGTCACTTTCGCTTGACCAAACGTAAAACGTTTCCCCGAGCAATGTTCTACGACAAGCTTTTCGATTTTAGGGACGTGTCTTCCCGTCACTCGGCAAAAGAATTTATCCGGGAGATATTTCGATTGCGTCAGCGCCGGCGCGTAATCTCTCAGCAACGCAACTTCCTCTCGTTTCTTTTCCAATAACCGTTGCCGTCTTTTCCCGCGCAAGAACGCTTTGATCGCGTCCACGTTCGACAAAGGCAGGACGTGCGACGTTAACAGACACCTCAACTGTGCCGTATCGCGCATCTGTTCCAAGTACCCATCCTTCTGGGCGTCCTCCCGGCCGACGAGAAACAGAGAGAGTAAAGCGCATCAGTCAATTCAGAGTTCGTTACAACACGTCGAGGGGAGAGAGTACACAATGCGTTCTCGATATGGATTTCGCGCGCGGTTGTTTTCGAGGCTACCCCCCAAAAAAAAGGAGAAGAAAGAAACGAAAAGAATAGGCGGCGGCGGCGGCGCCGGCGGCGAAAGCGGCGTTTTTTTAAGTACCTTTACGATGTCCTCCGCGTCGTCGTCGTCGTCGGGGTCGAAAGGTGTTTTGGTCGTCATCGCATGTCCTTTTGTGTTACCTAAAGCCAAAAATGGAGACAAAACGACACCCAAAAAAGTCCTTTCCTTTTCCTTATTTAGGGTTTTAAGTGAAACCTTAAACAGACGGTCTTTTTTTGAACAAGGTATAATAAATAACGAACGCGCTTTCGTCTCAGAAGAAGGCAGAACACCACCACCGACGACGACGACGACGAGACCATCGATCGAACCACAACAACAACACCGCCAAGAACAACAACAAGAAGAAGAAGAAGAAGAAGAAGAAGCAAAATGTGCCGCTGGGTGTTTTACTACGGCGACGAGGTGTGCATCTCGCAAATCATCTACGGCGCGTACCACGGTCTCGCGAACATGGCGGATGGCGCAGGATTCACCCCGGGGGTGGCACGCGACGCGCGACGCAACCACGAGGTGAACGTGCACGGCTGCGGAATAGGATGGTACGGATCCTGCCCACACGGAGGACTGAAAGACGCGAAAGGACTGTGCGCGTACTCTCGACCGTGCTGCTACACGACGATCGCGGCACCGTCGCACGACCGAAACTTGAGAAGTTTGAGCAAAGCGATTAGCACGAGTTTGTTGTTTGGACACGTGCGCGCAGCGGGTCCGGGAGCGAGCGTCCACGAGTATAACTGTCACCCGTTTTATAACGGGAGGTACATGTTCATGCACAACGGAGAAATATACGGGTTTAAGAAGATTCGGAGAAGTTTGCTGGCAACGTTAAGGGATGACTTATTTGAACACATTAGCGGGACGACGGATAGCGAGGTGTTGTTCGCGCTCGTGTTGAATCAGTTGCCAGATACAAGCTCTGCTCAAACGCACGAGATGATGGAGAATGCCGTGAGAGAGACCATTTGTTTGATTATACGAGCGAGTGGAGGGAAGTCGAGCTCGATGAATCTGGCGTTTACGGATGGGGAGACGGTAGTCGCGGCGCGGTATAGGAATTCCAGTCACGAAGATCCACCGTCTTTGTATTTTCATTTAGGGCCGTTGCCAGGGGAGAAGGCGTGGGATTTAGGCGGGGAAAGCAGTAAAGAAGATAAGAGCGGCGGGAAAAAAAGTAATTCGACGAAACACGCGAAGAATATGGCCAGTGATTCAGGCGGTTTCGATAAGATGGTGCTCCACGGCTCAGAAAACCAAGGCGTGCCGAAATATCGAAGTCGACGGTCGCCAGAGTTTATGCACATTTTTAAGAAAAAAATGTTTGCGACGCAGAGCATGTTGGTGTCGTCGGAACCGTTGTCGATGAACGGGTTGGAACGGTGGCAGTTGATGCCGCCTAATAGTCTTGTGGTGACGCGCCCAGTGGTGCCGATGAAAGGGAGATGTTCGAGAAAGGAATTTTTGGACGCGCAGAACACGGCACATGTGGTCTCTGATGCCGCAGAAACCGCGCACAAAATGTCACCAAAGGGAAGTGCGGCGGTGAGTCCCGTGCTGTACTGCGAGTTTAAATGTTTGGAAAACTTGGAACGCATCGCATTGGATGGAGAAGGAAGTGCGGCGTCGTTCGCTGGCGCGTCGCAATCAAACTCGACGCAACATCCTCCACATGCTGATGGCTGTAAAATTTCTTTGCCTGCTTTGCAATCATCGTTGTCTTCGGAATTGTTTGATACTAATAAACAAGACACAGCTTCTGAGCCGGTTTCACCGTCCAAAGCGTATAAAGTCAACGAACGTGATTCCATTTCTGGCATCGCGTACGCGCTCGAGAAACAAGGACTACAATATTCCGATTCGGAATCGGATTCCTTATATTCTCGAGACGACGTGACTGATGACATGAACAGATCGCCACCACATTCAAAATCAAAGTTACACAAATTGAGAAGCAACGAGATGAATACCAATATCAATAGCCCGAACAAAAACAATCGCGCATCTATCGATAGCGCAGATTGTATTCCTCGACCACAACGAGAGCGACATCATCGCGTCCCTCAATATGGGTTGGTATCTTTAGACGAAGAAGGACGGGATGCAATCGGAAAATCAGATACACCGAGTCCCCCCATTCATTACGGCGGCGATGGTGTTATCGTATCGAACGATTCTCGGCGTTTGGCTCTCGGCGATTTTTACTCCCCGACCAAAAATAGCACGTTCACCACCCCTGGGGACGGTGACGGAAGTGGGGTCACGATGAGCGTGCGAGCGCAAAATAAAACGACAAGTGGATTCGATTTACTCAAGCAAACGAAACGAGGCGAGAGTAGCTCGTATTCGCCCGAGGTTGGAAGTTATTTCGGCATGCTCAAACAGAATAAAGAATAAGAAAACTTGAACAAATAATAAATGTAACTATAAAAGAAGGGAAACACGACGCTTTTGCTGTAATATTACTATATATAGTAAGTATATGTACTACCAGTGTAGGTATCAACGAGTAACACGCACGTCGAATCGCTTATCTCTTCACGAATATATGTGGGTATATATATAAATTATAAACACAAATTTTCCTTTTTTTGTATTACGACATCGGCGTCGCCGCGGTTGCAACGATGCTCTCGAAATCTCCACTTTCCGTATCGAACAAATGCCCCATTTTCTTCCTCTTCGCCTCCAAATACGTCTTGTTCTCCAACGTAATCGGCGCAAACAAAGGCACTCTCCCTGTCACGGTAATCCCATACCCTCGCAAACCGTGATACTTGGCCGGATTGTTCGTCATCAACCTCACGCTCCTCACGCCTAAATCGTTCAAGATTTGCGCGCCGATGCCGTATTCTCTGCTGTCCACCGGCAAACCCAAATCCTCGTTCGCTTGCACCGTATCTCGTCCTTTATCCTGTAAATTATATGCTCTCAGTTTATGTCCTAACCCGATCCCTCGACCTTCTTGTCCTCGCAAATACACAATCGCTCCTCTTCCTTCGTTTGCTATTTTTTTCATCGCCATCTCCAACTGGTTGCCGCAGTCGCATCGAGCGCTTTTAAATATATCCCCGGTTAAGCACTCCGAGTGCACTCGAACCAACGCGTTTTCTTTTAAACTTTCCGCGATTTCGTCCACGGTCGAGTGGTCGCCGTATACGAATGCAACGTGTTCAATTCCATCCACTTTCGAAACGTACGAAACTGCCGTGAAGGACCCGTGTTCGGTGGGCACCCTCGCGATGGCTGTGCGTTCAATCAACGAATTCTTCTCCGTCGCTCTGCGATATCGAATCATATCCGAAATCAAAACCATTTTCAAATCGTGTTTTTTGGCAAATTCTTTCAGCTCTGGTAATCTGCTCATGCTTCCAGTCCCGTCGTCGTTGACGATTTCGCACAAGACTCCCACCGGCGCTCTCCCGGCCATCCTCGACAAATCCACCGCCGCTTCGGTATGGCCGGCTCTTTTCATAACCCCGCCTTCGCGATATCGCAGCGGAAACACGTGCCCTGGCCTCACCAAATCCGTCGGTTTTGTCGCATCATTCGCCAGAGCGTTGATAGTCGCCGCTCTTTCTCCCGCGGATATCCCCGTCGTGCTCGTCGTCATGTCGCAGCTCACCGTAAACGCCGTCTTCATGTAATCCCCGTTCGCTTTCGCGTCCACCATTAAAGGTAAGTGCAGCGCATCCGCGCGTTCATCTTCCAGCGACACGCACACGAGTCCGCTCGTGTGTCGAATCATGAACGCCATGCTTTCTTGCGTCATCATATCTGCCGCCCCGATTAAGTCCCCTTCGTTTTCGCGATCTTCATCGTCCAACACGACCACGAATTTGCCTCGCTTTATCTCTTCCAACGCCTCCGGGATAGACCCGAACCCAGGGGTGGGCTCGTCGAATGGGATTTGATGCTCCGCGTTTCGGGAGCGCTCCGGGTGCCACGCGGGAACGGCGTTGGTGGTGGTGACGACGGTGCTTCGCGTTGTTCCTCCTCCTTTTCGTTGTCGTCGTCGGTTTTTTTGCCATTGGGGCATCATCGTGCGGTTGTCTTCTCGTCGCCGTCCTTCCCGTTGATGATTTCGCGTCGTCATCGTCGCCGTCACCCCGTAGTGCACCGACGATGACGTCGTCGCCGTCGTCATTTTCTTAAAAAAGCACTTAGTATTCTGACGAAACGGAAGAACGCAACAACACACCACCACCACCACAAAAAAGAAGAGGCGTTCTCGTCAAAGGCGTCTCCTCGTCCTCGTCTTAAAAGAAGAAGAAGAAAACTCTCTCTCTCTCTCTTTGTCTCTTTCTAATGCCGGTGTTCTCTCCTCCTCGCGACAAAACGCACGAGAGAGAGCGTTATCGTCTCTCCACTTTTTGTCCATGAGTTTAGGGTATCAAACTTTTTTGGGTTGAGGGTTTAGAGCTTTTATCTCGCACAACGACAAAAAAGCTGTTTGGTGTCGCGTTTTCTCCAAAAGGTCACTTTTTATCTGAGAGAGTCCTAACTAGCACCTTAAAAGAGCTCCCGAAAGGTGAAAAATAAGGA
>MDSZ01139251.1_pt1 | contig 15240 bp, 15 predicted proteins | sample 811201 | NCBI WGS metagenome assembly MDSZ01 (sample SAMN05326647, study PRJNA326480) | marine metagenome | isolation source: seawater | place: Indian Ocean: North | collected 2010
CAGTATAAGCTCCACCCCAAGATGCAACAACAACTGCAAATGCTGATGAAGTAATTGAAAGAGCAAAAGTAATAGTAAGTAATAATTTACTTAATTTTCTCATTTATCCTCCGTTTAAACGTTTTTATAAAAAAGTGATTACAACAATTAAGAAAAATGGAGTCAACTACTCATTTATCAAGTATTTCATATTTATTTAGCTTATTTGTGGTCTAAAGCTCTTGAGTCTTGACTATTCCAACCAACACTAATTTCGTTGCCTTCTTTGATGTCCATTCTAGCTGAACTATTTGGTACTTTAAGAATAAATTCTTTGTTTCCCAAAAGATTTAGCCTAACTCTAGTATGATCACCGTGGTAAATTACTTCTTCTATTTTACCTTTGTGTTTATTGTCCATTTTGTTTTCAGGATCAATAATCGCTCTTTCAGGTCTTAAAGAAACAATAGTTTTTTCTCCTTTAGATTTTACTCTTATTGGATTTGCAAATATTTCTGTTCCGGAATTTAATTTAACTTTACACCTATCTTTTTCAATATTGGTCACTTCACCAGAAAAGGTATTATTTTCACCAATAAATTCTGCAACAAATGAATTTACTGGCTCTTCATACAGTTTATCTGGACTAGATAATTGTTGAACCTTTCCATCATTAAATACCGCAATTCTATTTGACATAGTTAAAGCTTCACCTTGATCGTGAGTGACATATACAACTGTTACACCAATATTTTCATGAATATGTTTTATTTCATATTGCATACTTTCTCTTAAATTTTTATCTAACGCTCCCAAAGGTTCATCCATAAGCACTACTTTAGGATCGAATACTAAAGCTCGAGCTACTGCCACTCTTTGCTGTTGTCCTCCTGATAACTGTCCAGGCATTCTATTTTCAAAACCTGATAATGAAACCATTGATAAAGCTTTATCCACTTTTTTGTCTATATCTTCTTTTGATATTTTTCTAACTCTTAAAGGAAACGCAAGATTTTCATAAACTGTCATATGAGGAAATAAAGCATAATTTTGAAATACCATTCCTATTCCCCTTTTATGAGGTGGAATATTTGAAATTGGATTTGAATCTAAATAAATTTCACCGTTAGTTGGTGTTTCAAATCCGGCTAGCATCATTAAGCATGTAGTTTTTCCAGAACCTGAAGGACCTAACATAGTAATAAATTCACCTTCAGCTATGTCTAAATTTAAATCTTTAACGACTAAAATTTTGCCGTCATAACTTTTGTCTACTTTATCAAATTTTACAAATTCTTTATTATTAGACATGGTAAGGTTTTAAAACATTTGTTGAGATTTTTTTCAAGCTCTTTCTATTTCATTTTATATGTAATTCTCTTGAAAAATTACAAAATAGTTCACTTCCTGTCTCTGTAACTCTTACTGACTCTGATGCTTCTACGCCCCACTCGCCAAACTGCATAACTGCAATCATATGAAAACAAACATTTGGATGCAATTCTGTCATATCGCCTTTGTAGATATTTAGTGTATGTTCTCCCCAGTCAGGTGGGTAGCCAATACCAATAGAATAACCTGTTCGAGATTCTTTTTTAATATTATATTTGTCCAATATTGTCCAAAATTTTTGAGCTACATCATTTGCAGTACTACCAGGTTTTACAGCCGATATACCAGCGTCCAGAGCTTCATTAGTTGCTTTCATTGCATCAATTTTTTTTTGTTCAGGTTTCCCAAGCTGTACTGTTCTAGCCATTGGACAATGATATCTTTTATTTACACCTGACAATTCAATAATTGTAGCTTCTCCACTAACAAATTTTTGATCTGTCGCAGTTAAATGAGAGGCTGACGTTCCTTTGCCGGTTGGTAATAAAGTTGCTATACTTGCATATTCTCCTCCAATTTCAGGAGTTCCATTAAATAAAGCTTTTTGAATTTCAGCTACAGCATCACATTGTCTTACTCCTGGATTTATACTTTCATAAGCAACTTTCATAGCGCTTTGTGAAATTTTGGCTGCACCTTTCATAAGATTTATTTCAGCATTAGATTTAATTAATCTAGACCAGTTAACTAATCGCTCAGAATCTTTAATTATTGCATTTGGTAAGCCTTGTTTTAATTTTTCATAACAATATGCTGTGAAGTAATGGCTATCCATTTCAACTCCGATTTTTAATTTATCCCATTTTTTTATTTTAATTAAATCTATCAAAGCATCGTATGGATGCATTGGCCATGTGTGGATATATTTTTCCTCATATTTAATTATATTTTCATTTTTTAAATAGGTTTTAATATATGCTCCTCCAGCATCCTGTGCCCTGACAAAACATATAGGTTCCTCAGAATTAATATGAACAATGACACATTGTGCATAATAAAAAGACCATGCATCATATCCTGTTAAATAATTCATGTTATTTGTATCTTGAGAAATTAGTAATTCTAATCCTTTCTCTCCCATTGATTTTTGAACTTTTTGTAATCTTTTTTTGTATTCTTCTTTTGTAAATAACATAATTAATTATTGAAATAATTTTCCATATCCTTTTATAGATTTGTTTTCACCAATTTTTTCAAGTGTATCCCATATTAAAGTTTGATTACTAGAAAGTACCAATTTACCGATTTTTTTTTCAAGTTTATCGATAATTGACAATGCGGGTAATGCTGTACAAGAAATGAACAATGCGTCAGCATTATTTAATTCCATATTCGACAAAACTTCATATAAATATAAAGGATCAACCTTTCCAATATCTATATCAGACGTAATATCAAAATAGGAATTTGATGTAATTTCAAATTTTTCATTTTCAAAAAATTTTAGAACTTCATCGTTAAGTTTTTTTGGATAAGGCGTAAATATTGCAATTTTTTTTACATTTAGCCTTCTCAAAGCCTTTACTGATGAACTGCTTGGAGCAGTAACTTCTGCATCAGGTTTTGCTTTTTTTATTTTATTTTCAATAGAATTAAAACCAGCTGCTATTGTACCAGATGTACAGCCATAAACTATACAATCAACTTTTTCATTTGGTAAAATATCCTGTGTTACTTCAGTAACCTTCTCAGACATTTTTATTAAATTTTCACTTGTTAGGGGATTAAAGCATTCGATTCTATTTACAAAAAAATCTATATCTTTATTTTTGATTACATTTATAAAATCTTTCTCTATCATATAGTCGCTTGCTAAGGCTATAAGGCCAATTCTGGGGTTTGATTTTTTTATAAATTTAGGTTCTATTTTTGTTGAATTCATATTTTAAAAAGTGAATATAGCACAAGTTCTTTAATAATCATCATTATTAAAAATTACGACATGAATATAAAAGATACTTTGATAGCTGGGCTAGTTCCTATTTTTTTAGGATTCGGTTTTGTAATAGCAAAGCCAGCAATGGAATCATTTCCACCTATACTATTAATGGGTTTAAGATTTACCTTCGCTGCTTCAATTTTAATTTGGTGGTTTCCGATTCCCAAAGGATATCTAAAAAAAATATTTTTAGCTTCTCTTGTTGCTAATACTTTGCAATACAGTATTACTTATACAGGATTAAATTATATAGATGCTTCTGCAGCAGTTTTACTTGTTCAAACAGAGGTGCCATTTGGTGTAATTTTTGCATATTTTATGCTCAAAGAAAAACCAACCTTAAGAGCTTTAATAGGAATAAGCGTAGCCTTTGTTGGTGTTTACATTTTAACAGGCTCTCCTAATCTCGACGGTAAAGTTATTGGTGTCTCTTTAGTTATCTTAGGATCAGCAATCTGGTCGCTTGGACAAGTTTTAGTAAAACCATTAAGCAAAGAAATAAATCCAATAACACTAGTTGCATGGCTAGCTTTATTTTCAGGTCCAATTTTAATTATTTTGTCTGCTGTAATAGATGGAAATACATTAAATTATTTAAAGTCTGCGAATGTAAATAGCTGGCTTATTGCTTTATACCTTGGTTTTATTATGCAACCGATTACATATGGTTGCTTCTATTATGTATTAAAAAATAATCCTTTATATAAAGTCTTGCCTATAGTTACGATGGGAATACCTTTAACGGGTTTATTAGCTGCAATATTTCTTTTAGGAGAAAAACCTACATCAGAATTATATATAGGTGGGGCAATAATTATAGTTGGGGTAATTATGATAGTATTTACAAAAACAAAAAAAGGAAAGAGTTCTTAATGAAAGTAGGTTTTATTGGATTAGGAAATGTTGGTGGTAAACTTGCAGGGAGTTTATTAAGAAATAAATTTGATTTAACAGTTATAGATTTAGATAAAAAGTTAACAAAATCCTTTTTTGATTTAGGAGCGAAAGTTACAAATTCTGCTAAAGAATTAGCTGAAACAGTAGATTTAATAATAACTTGTCTTCCTTCTCCTCAAGTTTGTGCTGAAGTGATGGAAGGAAAAGATGGTGTTTTAAATGGACTTTCCGAAAATAAAATTTGGTTGGAGATGAGCACAACAGATGAGGCTGAGGTTAAAAGGATTGGTAAAAAAGTAATTGCTAAAAAAGCAATTCCATTAGATGGACCTGTAAGTGGTGGTTGTCATAGAGCCGCAACAGGAAATATTGCAATTTTTGTTGGTGGAGAAAGAAACGCATTTGAAAAAATACTTCCAGTCTTAAATGTAATGGGTAAAAAAATATTGCACACCGGTAAACTTGGAACAGCTTCAGTTTTAAAAGTAATAACAAATTATCTAGCGTCTGTTCACTTAGCTGCTCTTGGAGAAGCTTGGGCTGTGGCTAAAAAATCTAAGTTAGATCTCAATAAAACATTTAAAGGAATAGCAGTTTCTTCAGGTAATTCCTTTGTCCATGAAACTGAGAGTCAGGTAATACTAAATGGTTCATATAATATTAACTTTACAATGGATTTGGTTAAAAAAGACTTAAATCTTTTTAATGAACTATCAAAAAAAATTAATACACCATTGGAAATATCTCCATTTATATTAGATATTTTTAAAGATGCTGAAAAAAAATATGGACCTAAAGCTTGGTCTTCTATGGTGGTAAAAAGACTTGAAGATAAATTCAATTTAGATTTTAGAGCACTTGGATTTCCTGATGAATTAGTGGATAATGAAAAAGAAGAAAAAGGTTATGAAATTTAGTTATTATGATAATAATTGTCTATGTTAGATAAAAGAAAGTTTTACATTAATGGTAGCTGGGCAAACCCTGTTAAACCAAATGATTATGAAGTTATAAATCCTTCAACGGAAAAAGTCTGCGCAACAATAAGTTTGGGAAGTTCAGATGATACTAATTCAGCAGTAAACTCTGCAAAAAAGGCTTTTAAATCATGGAAAGAAACTAAAAAAGAAGAAAGATTAAAATTGCTCGAAAAGTTGCTCTCTATTTATAAATCAAAATGGGATGAAATGACCGATGCAATAACTACCGAGTTAGGTTGTCCAAAAGACTGGTGTTCAGCTAATCAAACTGCTTCGGGCGCTGGACATATTGAAGATTTTATAAAAAGGTTAAAAGAATTTAATTTTGAACCGGGTTTTGACAAAGGTTCTGTAAATCATATTATTTATGAACCAATTGGAGTTTGTGGATTAATTACTCCGTGGAATTGGCCTATAAATCAAATAGCATTAAAAGTAGTTCCAGCTTTAGCAACTGGCTGTACAATGGTATTAAAACCATCAGAAATTGCTCCATTATCTGGAATGTTGTTTGCAGAAATGATTCATGATGCAGGTTTTCCAGCAGGAGTTTTTAATTTAGTAAATGGAGATGGTGTTGGAGTTGGAACAGATTTATCAGGTCATCCAGATGTAGATATGATTTCATTCACAGGCTCAACTCGGGCAGGAAAGTTAATTACTAAAAATGCTGCTGACACAATAAAAAGAGTTTGTTTAGAACTTGGTGGCAAAGGAGGAAATATTGTTTTTGCAGACTCATATCCTGATGCTGTTAGAGATGGAATTAGAAATGTAATGAGTAATTCTGGTCAATCATGTGATGCGCCTACAAGAATGTTAGTAGAAAAATCTATATATAAAAGAGCTGTGAAAGAAGCCGCAGATGAAGCAAACAAAATTAAAGTTGATTTAGCAAATAAATCCGGAGAACATATTGGTCCAGTAGTTTCAAAAACTCAATTTGATAAAATTCAAAGTTTAATAAAAAGTGGTATAGAAGAAGGCGCTACTTTAGTAGCTGGAGGACCTGAAAAACCAGAAGATTTGAAAAAAGGATATTTTATTAAACCGACTGTTTTTACCGATGTAAATAACAATATGAGAATTGCTAAAGAAGAAATATTTGGTCCTGTTTTGTCTATAATACCTTTTGAAAATGAAGAAGAAGCTATCAAAATTACAAATGACACAGAGTACGGTTTAGGGAATTATTTACAAACAGAAGATAAAGAAAAAGCAAAAAGAGTATCTAGAAAATTACGATCTGGAATTGTTTATGTTAATCATAAACCAGCAGACTCGGGCACTCCGTTTGGTGGATTCAGACAATCAGGTAATGGTCGTGAAGGTGGTACTTGGGGATTGCATGAATATCTTGAAGTAAAAACCATAACTGAGTGGAAAAATTAGATATGCTTGGATATGTCATGGTTGGAACAAATAACCTTGAAGAAGCAATAAAATTTTATGACAAAGTTCTAGATACACTTGGATTAGTAAGAGTTGATAAAGATGATGTATGCGCTGGCTATGCACAAAAAAATAAAACAGATACAATAGAATTTTATGTAACTAAACCTTTTAATAAAGAAAAAGCAACAATAGGAAATGGATCGCAAATTTCGTTTACAACAACTTCTAGATCAATAGTTGATAAGTTTCACGAAACAGGCTTAAATGCTGGAGGGACTAGCGAAGGTTTAGGTGGTGAAAGACCTGAGGGATCTGGAATTTATTACTCTTATATTCGTGATTTAGATGGTAATAAAATCTGTGCATTTACGAATAGCAAATAAAAATATTAATTAACTATGTCGTACTCCAGTATAAAAGAAAAAATAGATAGTGGTAAAGTCGTTATTTTAGATGGAGGTATCGGTGGAGAATTAGAAAGAAACGGTGCCTCTATGGACAAAGGCTTATGGTGTGGAAAATGTTCTGTAGAAAATCCTGAATTAGTTCTTAAAATTCATGAAAATTATATAAAAGCAGGAGCTGATGTAATAACCAGCAACACTTATGCATTAACTCCAATATCGATGAAGCAATACGGTTATGAAACCAATATTAAAGATTGGAATGTTAAAAGTATAAACATTGCAAAAAAGGCTGCAAAAAAAACAGGTAAAGAAGTCGCTATAGCTGGGTCAGTTTCCACATATGGAAGCTTTTTTAAACTTGGAATTAAAAATTTAATACCTGGTTTTAAAGAACATATTAAAATTTTAGTAGATGCAGGTGCTGATTTAATAATATTAGAAGCTATGTCATCACAAACCAAGATGGTTGAAGCCTTAATTGAATGCTCTCAAAAGATAAATATACCAGTATGGCTTTCAATATCTTGTGCTCTGGATTTAAAAAAAAATACTTTAATGCACGGTTATCAAGAAAGTATATCAAATTCTGAAGCAAATTTTTATGATAAATTCGATGAAGCAATAAACAATTTTAAAAAAATACACAATGGTCCAATTTTAATTGCTCATTCAGATATTAAAATTACAAATCAAGCTGTAAAATCTTTAAAAAAATTTTATAATGGAACTATCGGTGCTTACCCTAATAATGGTTATTTTGAAAAACCAAATTGGAAATACGTAGAAAATTTATCACCAAAAAATTATTTAGATGAAGCGAAGTCTTGGGTAAAAAATGGAGCCCAAATAATTGGCGGATGTTGTGGCGTTGGCTTTGAGGAAATTAGAGCAATTTCAATTTTGAAAAATTAAAAAAACGTTTCTTGATATAAAATTTATTATGACTTATATCTTGATTGTATGAAAATATTCATTGGTGGCATAGGTTGTTTTTGGGATGAAACAAAATATGAAGGAATTCCTGGTATAGTATCAACAGAATGTGGATATTGTGGAGGAGATTCTCCTAATGTTACTTATAAAACAGTTTGTGGAGGTGACACAGGGCATATTGAAGTAGTAAAAGTTGAATACGATGAAAAAAAAATTTCATTTGAAGATATGGTTAGATTATTTTTTAAAATACATGATCCCACAACAAAAAATCGTCAAGGTGTTAATGTTGGATTTCAATACCGTTCAGAAATATTTTATAATACTGAAGAAGAAAAAAAAATAGCAGAAAAAGTTTTAAAAGAATTAAATGAAAAAATGAATGGTAAAGTTGTTACCAAAATATCTAAAGAAAAAAATTATTGCAAAGCAGAAGAATACCATCAAAAATATGAAGAAAAAAAATCTTTAAAATATGGGGATTAAAACTTCTACAGAAATATTTTATAAATTTGATAAAAAAAAAAATAACATACTTTCGTAATCCACAGTTAGCTACAATAAAAGATAATAAAGCGATGTGGAATCTTCCCGGTACTAGAAGATTTGGATATAGAAATTTACATAAAATAAATAGATACGGTCTTCTTTTTAGGTCAGATTTAATTTTAAAACTCGTAACAAAAAAAAATAAAAAAATTGGAAGAAATTTTTTAGTAAAAAAAATGATTAATCAAAAATTTTTTTGTTCTTTAATTGTAGGTAATGGTCAAAAAATTCTTTATGAAAAATACGCAAAAGATTTTTCAAAAAATCAACCTCAAACAATAATGTCTATAACAAAAATGTTTATAAATTTGTTTGTTGGTGAATTGTTAAAAAAAAAATCAATAAATCTAAATAAAAAAATATCTTATTATCTCCCTAAAATCGGAAGTGGTTACTCAAATGCTAAAGTGCAAGATGTTCTAAATATGAACATTATAAACTCGTATTCTGAGGATTATACTAAACCATTTTCTTCATCATTTATGCATGAACCTGTTGGTGGTTGGAGACTTCCTAAAACTGGAGATATTCGGTTAAGCCAAGAAGAATTTTTAAATACAATTAAGGCTAACAAAAAACAAAGTTTAAAAAACAATTCTGATTATGCTTACTATAAATCTGCAAATACTGATGTAATTGGACTAATTGTCGAAAAAGTTAGCGGAAGATCTTTAAGAGATTGGATATTGTCAGCTGTTGAAGCCGCTGGATTTGAAGATAGTTTGTATATGGCAACAGATAGATTTGGTATGCCTTGGGTATCGGGTGGTGGATGTTTAATTACTAGAGATTTTCTTAGAATGGGTCTTTTATTTGCAAGAAAAGGTAAGGGTGTAGGAAATAGAAATATTGGATCAGAATCGTTTTTAAATAGAACGATAAAAAATGTTGGTCCAAAATATATGAAATTATCTAATAATAAATTTTTATATTATTCAAACTCTACTATGGTATCAGAAAATATGATTGGCCATTCTGGTTATGGAGGGCAATTTCTAGCTATAAACTTGAAAACAGGTAACGTCGCTGCATTTTTTTCAGTTTTAGAAACTAAATCTGCAACTAAAGAAAGTTATAAAGTTGATATGATTAATATGTTGGCAGAAATAGTTAATGAAAAATATTAAGTTGAATTAACCTTTTGCTCTTTTGGAACAAGTACAACTGCTAAAACTCCACCTATCACGATCATAGAACTGCCAACTATTTCACGCCAGCCAAATGGTTCATCTGTAAGTATACTTGAGGTAATTACTCCAACTACAATTTCTGATAAGAAAAGAATTGAGCATAAACCTGCTCCTAATTTACTTGGAGCCCAAAGTATTACTATTCCGGTTGGAATAAAATAAAATACAGATAAAATAATTAAAAAAACTGACATAGAAATGAAAGCTTCAAATTTCGGAATTGCTCCTAGATAGTTTGCTAAGAAAAATCCAGCCACTATGTTAAACAAAGCTCCATAGAAAAAAAATGAAAATATTATTGGAAAAACTCCATCTGTTTTAATAACTTCGAGTCTAATAAGTCCACCTGCAAAAATAGCACCTCCAGCAAATGCTAGCCAATCTCCAGCATTTTCAGGTAAAGGAATAATTGTTTCTTTGCTAAAAACTAACCACAGACCGCCAAGTGCTAAACTCAAAGTAAATATTCTTTCCCAACCAGGTCTTTTTTTTAAAAACAAGATTTCAAAAATCGTTGTCCAAACAGGAGTCATGTAAAATAATAATAATGCCCGAACTACATCTGTTAGAAGAAAACTTAAAGCATAACAAATAAAACCTCCTCCCATTAATAAACCAATGAGTGGTATTTCAATACCTGTCTCCTTTTTTTTTGTTGCTCTCCACAAAGCAATTGGCAACAATAATAAAACCCCAATTACCATTTGAGCAATTGTTCCCCACCCTCCAGTGAGACCTCCTTCAGCAAGAATTCTTTGTGGTAACCAATATATTCCCCATGCACCTGCAGAAATTGCTAGAGCGAAGGCAATTTTAAAATGATGAGGATGTCTGCTCATTGAAGTAGCTTGGGTTTTATTTTTGAAAAATTAAATATCTCTTCATACTTTTTTGCAAATGCAATTAATTTTAAATCTTGTTTTTTTTTTGCAATTATTTGCATTCCCATTGCTAAACCATTTTTATTAAATCCGATAGGTATTGAAATTGTGGGTAATCCCAATATACTTGATAAAACTACTACTTCCATATATCGATGATAACTATCTAGGTCGAATTGATCAATTTTTTCTGGATTATTTAGATTTTTATCAAATGGAAAGATTTGAGCTGATGGTTGAGCAAGAAAATCAAATTTATCAAATAGTTGAATAATATCATTTTCTATTAATTTTCTTTTTTCTAATGATGCATCTATAGCTTTATTGTTTATTTCTCTTCCTTTTAAATATTCCCATCTAGCCTGCAATCCTAAATCATCACTATCTTTTATGTTCATTTCCTGAAAACCATCAAAAAGAATTTTTGCTCTTAATGAAACCCAGCTCTCCCACAAATAATCTGTATTCACTTTAGAATTGATAGACTCTACTTTAAATTTATTCTCTTCTAATTTTTTAAGTTTTAATGAACACATTTCTATAATTCCATTTTCAAATCTATAGCTCTCATTAATGTCAGATAGCCAGGCAATTTTTAAATTTGATATTTTTTTTTCCTCAATTTCTGCCGAACTAAACGATTCTTTAATATCAAAAGAAAGAGGATCTGAAATATCTTTTCCCTTAATTTCATCCAAAAGAATTGTCATTTCATTTGGTGTTCTAGCTAAACATCCAGTAGTAGATAAAATTGGCATATTAATTGAATTTTTATTGATTGTCCTGTCTTCAGGAATTAAACCTGGCGTAGGTCTAAATCCATAAATATTTGCATAAGCAGCTGGATTTCTACATGAACCCATCATGTCAGTTCCATCAGCAAAGGGTAACAAACCTGCTGCTACAGCTACTGCGGCACCTCCAGAAGAACCTCCTGCAGATTTAGAATTGTCATAAACATTTGAAGTGCAGCCGAAAATTTTGTTTGTTGTATGACAACCAACTGCTAACTCTGGTATATTAGTTTTTCCAATTATAATTGCTCCTTTTTTTTTAAGTCTATCAACAATTATAGAATTTTTTTTGGCAATATTGTTTTTAAATTTATTTAAACCATAAGTGGTTGCTATATCCTTTACATCAAATAATTCTTTCACGGCCATAGGTAAACCATAAATAGAATATTTTTTTTCACCTAAGATATTCTGTTGATCTTTTTCATTTGCATCCTTTATAATTTTCTCTTCATCTATTTCTGATACTATTGCATTTAATGAAGAATTATATTTTTTAATTCTATCAAGATAGTATTTTACAACTTCTTTTATTGATATTTTTTTTGTTTTTATATCAGAGACAATTTCATTAACAGATTTATTGTTAAGCATTATATTAATATTTTATCTAGCTTTATTAATACTAGTTAATACAATTTCGTGAACTTCCTCAAATGTAGCTTTTTTTGGATTTTGTCCATACGCTTGATCTTTCATAGATTTTTCAGCAATTCTTCGTGAACAATCTTCCGGAACACCAATTTCACCTAAGCTTTTTGGTATTTTTAATCTATCTAATAATTTTTCTATATTTAAAATAAATCCTTCGACTGAATGATCTTCGAATTGCATTGCCTCTGACATTTTTTTTACTTTTTCTTCCATGCCTGGCAAATTATACTTTAATACTACCGGTAAAACGATTGCATTTGTTAATCCATGATGTGTATTAAATTCAGCTCCAATCATATGTGAAACTGCATGGACTAAGCCCAATCCTTTAAAAAATGCAATTCCACCAAGACATGATCCGACATGCATGCCACCTCTTGCAACTAAATTTTGAGGCTCCTCTACTGCTAAATAAAGAGATTTAGAAATTAAAGATAAGCTTTGTAGTGCTGAACCATCACAAAGAGGATGAAAAATAGGTACACAATATCCTTCTATTGCATGTATCATAGCATCGGCACCTGTCCAAGCTGTTAAATTCGAAGGCAGTCCCAAAGTTAACTCAGGATCTATTAGTGATAAAGCAGGTCTGACATTAGGATGCCAAATACAAAATTTCATTCCTTTTTCAACATGTGTGACCATTGCTGTAATTTCTGTTTCAGCGCCTGTTCCAGCGGTCGTTGGAACAGTAATAATTTTTGGAAAAGGTTTGTTTTTATCAATAATCGGCGGAGTTTTTTCAAACTCAAAATCCCACAGCGGAATATCATTATTTACAGTTAAGCAAATAGCTTTACCTCCATCCATTGCACTACCTCCTCCTATTGCAATAATAGCATCATGAGCTCCTTTTCTAAATTTATCACAACCCTTTTCTATTTCATCATCTCTAGGGTTTGGAGAAATATCAAAAAATAAATCACTTTTGATTTTTGAGGATAATAAATGATTTTGCAAATTATTTATAAACGGTAATTTCGTACTACCACTATCGGTTACAATTAGAGGGTTGCTAATATTTAAATCTTTACAGAACTTTCCTATTTCTTTAAATCTTCCTGGGCCATAAGCTATATTTGTAGGAAAAGTCCAATCTTGGTTCGCAAGTATATCTTTTTCATTAAGTTTAAAGTTTTGCATTTTTTATATAACATTTATACAGTTTTAAAAAAAAATTATAAATGAAAATTTCTTCAGAAAAAGTCGATATTAAAAAAACATACCTAGCAGTAATAACAATGTTATTAGCTGTTCTCTGTGTTGATTTATATATGGTGGTTATAAAGTTCTTAGGAGACGAGTATTCAATTATACAGCTTGCTTTATTTAGAAATATTTCTGCAATAATTCCATTGTTTTTATTACTTTTTTTTACAAAAGAGTATTTTACAGTTTTTAAAAACATAAATAAAAAATTTATTATCTTAAACATGTTCAGGGGCTGGTGTTTTCTAGCAATGAACATTTTTATATTTATCTCTGTCGTTAATCTAGAATTTGCAACAGCAATGACTTTAACTTTTTCCTCACCTTTCTTTATAGTAATTTTATCTATCATATTTATTAAAGATAAAGTTGGAATTTATAGATGGTCAGCTGTGATGATAGGTTTTATCGGCGTTGTAATGATTATGAAACCTACAAGTGATATATTTAATTTTTATTCTATTTTTCCTATTCTTACCGCTGTTGCTTGGGCTTTTTCAGTAATAATTTTAAAATTTATACCTTCGAAACATTCAACTGCAAAAATACAATTATATACTTTATTATTTAATGTTTTGGGTGTGATAATTTTATTTTTATTAACTACAGGACATGTAGAAATAAAAAGTTTAAAAGATTTTTTTTTAATGACACTAACTGGTATTCTTGGTGGAACAGCTGCAATACTTTTTATTTATTCTTATCGTTTAATATCGGCTAGTAAAATTGCTTCTTTTGAATATTTTGGAATACCTTCTTCTTTTATTCTTGGATGGATATTTTTCAATGAAGCTCCGTGGAGTCAGTTATTTCCTGGTGTTTTGGTTATTTTCTTTGCTGGTATGATTATTATATGGAGAGATAATGTTAAACAGAAAGTTCTTAAAACAAATAAAAAATTCTATTAAGCTTTTGACTTCATAGATTTCATCACAATTGATCTATCTATTTCTCCCAAGAGATCTCCTGTCTCACTGCAAACAACGGGATATTTTTTATCTGTATCAACTAGTTTGTCAATTAAAGTTTCGATCTTTAAGTTGTCAAGAATACAGTCTGATTTATTTTTGAATGAATCTTTAACTTCGTTACAGCAATCTTTTCTCATTACTTTTCCAGCACTTAAAACTTTATACTTTGGAACATCTTCACAAAAATCTTTTACATATTGGTCAATTGGATTTGCCACTATTTCTTCAGGAGTACCGACTTGAGAAACTTCGCCATCTTTCATGATTGCAATGTGATCACCCATTTTTATTGCTTCTAAAAAATCATGAGTAATAAAAACCATTGTTTTCTGTAATTTTTCTTGAATTTTTAATAGTTCGTCTTGCATTTCTCTTCTTATTAAAGGATCAAGTGCAGAAAAAGGTTCATCAAAAATCAATATTTCTGGATCTACGGCTAAAGCTCTAGCTAATCCAACTCTTTGTTGCATTCCTCCAGATAATTGATTTGGGTATTGGTGTTCGAAACCAGTTAGACCAACAGCATCAATTTTTTCCATAGCAGTTTTATTTCTTTCTTCTGGTTTTTGTCCTTGAACTTCAAGACCGTATCCAACATTTTCAAGTACAGTTTTATGTGGAAATAAGCCAAACCTTTGGAAAACCATGCTCATCTTGTGTCTTCTAAATTCAATTAATTTTTTTTGATCAAGGTCCATTACATTTATTCCTTCTACTGAGACCACCCCAGAAGTTGGATCTATTAATCTATTAATATGACGAATAAGTGTAGATTTACCTGATCCTGATAAACCCATACAAACGAAAGTCTCTCCTTCCTCGATAGATAAAGATACATTATCGAGTCCAACAGTGTGTCCTGTTTTTTCTAAAATCTCTTCTTTAGTAGCTCCATCTTGTACCATTGGAAGTACTTTTGAAGGTTGATCACCAAATATTTTATATACGTTTTTTATTTCTATTTTGCTCATAATTTTATTTCTTTCTTCATATGAGTTCTTGCCTGAATCTTTTCTCCATAAGATTGTGTAATTCGATCGAATATAATTGCTAATAAAACAATTGCAATA
>MDSZ01219673.1_pt1 | contig 15240 bp, 15 predicted proteins | sample 811201 | NCBI WGS metagenome assembly MDSZ01 (sample SAMN05326647, study PRJNA326480) | marine metagenome | isolation source: seawater | place: Indian Ocean: North | collected 2010
TCATTATCATCTTGCATATCATAGCAGAAATTATTTGACATATATAACCTATAAATTTAGAATCATTCTAAATAATCATTTTGGAGAATATAATGAGTTTAAAAGGTTCTAAAACTGAACAAAACCTGAAAGATGCTTTTGCTGGAGAGTCTCAAGCAAACAGAAGGTATCTTTATTTTGCTGCTAAAGCTGATGTTGAAGGTCAAAATGACATCGCTACTGTTTTTCGCTCAACTGCTGAGGGTGAAACTGGACATGCTCATGGTCATTTGGAGTATCTTGAGAAAGAATGCGGAGATCCTGCAACAGGCGAGCCTATCGGAGATAGTGTGTCTAACTTAAAAGCTGCTATAGCTGGTGAGACACATGAGTATACGGATATGTATCCTGGTATGGCAAAAACTGCAAGAGACGAGGGCCATGATGAAATTGCTGACTGGTTTGAGACTTTGGCAAAAGCAGAGAGATCGCATGCTAATCGCTTCACAAAAGCTTTAGAATCAATCTCATAAATAGACTTATCTAGCGGGTAGTATTCTATCCGCTAGGGTCGGAGAAAAATCAGGGAAATGGATAATTTAAATTTAAAACCTAAATCAGAAGGAGGGCTCGAGAAGCCTACTCGTCACATTATCGACTGGAAAAATCCAGATTTCTTAAATGAGGCAAAGTATGAAGAGGAATTAAGACGAGTTGCAGATGCCTGTCACGGTTGTCGAAGATGTGTTAGCTTATGTAATTCATTTCCAACATTATTTGATCTGATTGATGAATCAGAAACCTTTGAAGTTGACGGTGTTGAATATCATGATTTTGAATCTGTGGTTGATCATTGTTATTTGTGTGACCTATGTTTTATGACTAAATGCCCTTACGTACCTCCACATGAATGGGAAATTGACTTCCCTCATCTTATGCTAAGAGGTAAAGCTATAAAAAATGCAAACAAAAAAGTAACGTTTCGAGACAAAGTACTTTCATCAACTGACATACTTGGCAAGATATTCTCAAGAACAATAATCTCGTCCTTAGTAAATTTATTCAACAATAATAGGATATTTAGAATAATCCTAGAAAAATTTGGCGTACACAAGTCTGCAAAGCTTCCTAAGTTTGTATCAAAAACTGCACAGCAACTCGGATTAGCAAATAAGGTAACTGACTCTAAGCATAAGGTTGCAATCTTTACAACCTGCTACCATAACTACAATGAACCTGGAGTCATCAAAGACTTTTATGACATATTAATGCACAATAATGTAACTGTTGAGTTAATAAATGACAATAACTGCTGTGGTATGCCTAAATTAGAACTAGGCAACATAGAGCAGGTGGGTGAGATGATGAACAATAACCTACCTAAATTTAAAAAATTTACTGACCTTGGTTATGTAATAATAGCTCCAATACCATCATGCGTCTTGATGTATAAACAAGAGCTTCCCCTGCTTTTTCCAGATAACCAAGATTTAATAAAAGTATCGCAATCATTCCGAGATCCTTTTGAATTTCTTAACATGCTTAATGATGAAGGTGAGCTCAATAAAGATTTTTCAACAGAATTAGGCAATATCTCTTATCAAGTTGCTTGCCATCAACGAGTTCAGAATTTTGGTATGTTAACCAAAAAAATCCTTGAATTAGTCCCAGGAACAAAAGTTGATGCTGTCGAGAGATGTTCAGGGCATGATGGCACTTATGGTGTGAAAAAGGAAACACATGAGATTGCCATAAAAATAGCACGTCCGATTACCAGAGCATTCAAAGAGAATAACTTTGATAGTTTCACAAGCGATTGTTCACTTGCAGCCCACCATATAGAAAACTCCATGGGGAATATTGTGGAGCCTGAGCATCCAATCAGTTTGATTAAAAAAGCATATGGAATAAAAAAATGAAATTAAAACCTGAAAATTTACTTTCTTTAGAAGAATACGACTCTCAGAGAGATCTGATAAAAAAAGAATTAATAAATCATAAAAAAAATAGAACTGTAAATATTGGAGATAATATCGTACTCATATTTGAGGACTTTATAACTATAAAATATCAAGTCCAAGAAATGCTAAGAATAGAGAAGATTTTTAACAAGAAAGAGATTCAAGAAGAAATTGATGCATACAACCCACTCATACCTGATGGTACTAACCTAAAAGCTACTATGCTTATAATGTATCCAGATGTTGAGGTAAGGCGAGAGATGCTTTTTAAGCTTCATGATATTGAAAATCAGATATGGTTATCTTCAGGGAATAAAAAAATTGTTGCATTCGCAGATGAAGATCTTGATAGAAGCACAGATAAAAAGACATCAGCAGTTCATTTTCTACGTTTCCAGCTTGATCAAAACGACATAGCTGAATTCACATCAAGCTCAAATATTAAAATTGGTGTTAATCACTCTGCTTATAATGAGGAAGTAATACTTGACGCCAGTGTAAAGGAAAGCCTACAGGCTGATCTTAAAACAAACTAGTTTATTTATTTCTCGCTTTAATTAGTACTTCTGTACTCTCGATTTGTAGAGTCTTCGGTAACTCAGGCAGCTCCGCGAATACAATTCTATCGTTGTCTATGTCAGTAAGTGTGCTCATAGTTGTATTATACAGATGGTGATGAGTGTCCAAGTTTGTGTCGTAGAACTTCAATTCGTTATCTATGTTTATTGTCTTCAGCATTCCTTTGTCCTCCAATAATGATAAAGTGTTATATATCGTAGCCATTGATATATTCAGTTTCTTTTTGTCTGCCATTGATATTAGCTCATTGGCAGTGAAATGTTGTTTTTTAGAAAAAATAAGTCGTGCGAGATCAACCCTTTGTTTTGTGGGGGTTACGCTGAGCTTTCTGTATATATCTTCGTATTTATCGTCCATGTAAATATTATAATATATTAATGTGAAAACACTAATGATTATTTATAAGTTTTTTCTAATATAGTGTGAATAATTGATGAGTCATAATTATAAAGCTTTGTGTTTTCTGCTTTTTTCATAATATTTTCAGCATGGTTCAATCTTCTCAAATTTAGTCCAAGATTTTTTGTTAGGTTCCTAGCTATCTTAAGATCTTTATGATGAAGAGAAAGCTTAAACCCTGGTCGGTAATCGTCTTTAATCATTCTGTTGCCATGTATCTCCAAGACTTTACTATTTGCATATCCTGCGAGCAGAGCCTCTCTTATTATAGATGGATTAATTTTTGATTTTTTTGCAATGGTGATTATCTCACTTATAGATTGAATTGTTTGTGCAACAAGGATTTGATTACATGCTTTACATATTTGGCCAGAACCACTTCTTCCAATGTACGTAATCTTGTCACCAAGTATGGAGAGAATATGTTTAACTTTTTGATAAGCTTTTTTATCCCCTCCAGCCATAATGGATAATCTTGCTGATTTGGCACCAGACTCTCCACCTGATACAGGCGCATCAATCAAGTAAGATTTTCGTGTTTTTAATTTGTTATTTATCTTAATCGAACCTTGAGGTGATATTGTGCTCATATCTACAACAATAGAGTTCGCCTGGAGATTATTTATGAGACCCTTTTTTCCAATTACGACATTCTCTACGTCTTTTGTGTTTGGAAGATTTGTAATACAAATTTTTGTATATTTTGGTATATCGCTTACTAATGAAATAAACTTACCGCCAATCTTTGATATTTCGTTAATTACTTGCTTTTTCCTGGCATAGAAATAAACCTCGATATCATTTTTGATCAAGTTTATTACCATTGGTTTTCCCATAATTCCTAATCCAATAAAACCAACTTTAATTTTTTTAACTCTTTTCATAGGTGATATATAGTATAATTCAATTAATGATACTAGATTATATTAAATTCAAGAAATTCCCGCTTACCACAGAAATTCCATTATTTTTTATTCATGGTAATCCACGAAACATAAGCAATGAAATCGAGCGGGATATTTTGAACTTCCATAAAAAATTTGACTATAAAATTAAAAACTATGTTATTGATGATGATACTCAAACCGAGGGTATAAAAAGTAATTTGCAGGAACAATCGCTTTTTGAGGAGAAGAAGCTTATTGTATTGAATATTGTTTCAAAGTCCATTCCCATCAATATAAAGAAATTAATAGACGAATGGATTACTCTGCATAACATTCAAGACAGAATAATTATCAAGTTAGACAGGCAGGCATCTTCATTTAAAACAACTAATTTCTATAAAAGCATTTCTACTAATGCATGTGTGATAGAGATATATGAACTTAAAGGACAGGTACTAGAACAATGGGTTGCAAATAAGTTGAAGATCAATAATATTAATTATGATGCTAACTCTATTAGAGAACTAATTAATTTGAACTTTAACAATAGTCTTGCAATCTCACAAGCCATTTATCTAAGAGGCCTTACAAATGATAAAATGATTTCTACTCATAAAGATTCTAAATATACCGAGTATGATTTAATAGATACGATTCTAAACAGAGATATAGTAGGCTTTATAAAGGTAAGCAATTATTTAAGAAATATTGATTCACCTCTTACTTACATAATTTTCTTAATCAATATCGAGTTAGAGAAGATCTACTCTATAGTTAAACCGACTTTATCTCAGCCATATATTCCATCTTTCCTAAAAAACAAATATACAAACGCATCTAACAAATATAACTTAGATGAGCTGTTACATGCATTAAAGAATGTTGCAGGACTAGATATTAAATCTAAATATATGTCTAAGAAAACGAGCCCTTGGACAAGTTTCAACAGCCTATTAGTGAATTTAATGAAAAGTTGATCAAATATGAATACAAATAAAATAAAAAAATATGTTTTTAATATCTGCCAGGCCGCTCATGATGCATCTAAGCAAGCAAGAAGATTATCAAACTCTCAGAGGAATAAAATAATAAGCACTATAATTTCTCAACTTAGTGACCAAAAAAAGCTTATTGTTAAAAATAATTCGATAGATATTGGCCATGCTAGAAAGAATAAAATGTCAGACGCGCTCATCGATAGGCTTCTTATAAATGATAAGAGAATCTCTTCCATGATAGATGGTTTAAAAAAAATAAAATCTATATCTGATACACTTTTTCAAAAAATTAATAAATCAGTTCAACCAAGCGGGATATCAGTTGAGCAAATGCGAGTACCAATAGGTGTAATCGGGATGATTTATGAGTCTAGACCAAATGTAACAATTGATGCTGCAGGCTTATCGATCAAGTCATGCAATAGTATTATTCTTCGAGGTGGTAGTGAAGCGATCAACTCAAACTTAGTATTGTCCCAAATTATCAAAGATTCTCTTCGTAAATGTAGAATCCCTGAGAATATAGTTCAGCTCATTAATACAACGGATAGAAATGCTGTCAGTGAACTTCTTAAAATGGACCGATATGTCGATGTGATAATTCCTAGAGGCGGCAAAAGTCTGATAAAGAAAATATCATCTGAATCAAAAATTCCTGTTATAAAGCATCTGGACGGCAACTGTCATGTTTATATTGATAAAGAGGCTGATTTTAAAGTGGCTATGAATTGTACACTAAATTCGAAAACTCACCGGTATGGTGTATGTAATGCAGCTGAATCTCTAATTATCCATAAAGGTTTTTCTAAAGAGTATATTCATAGAATTCTAACTTCATTGCACGATTGTGATGTAGAGATTAGAGGATGTAAGAAGACAAAAGCTATTTTTAAAAAAGCTCATTTAGCAAAAGAGTCTGATTGGTATGAGGAGTATCTCAAGCCAATTATCGCTGTTAAAATTGTAAATAACATTGAAGAGGCAATTAATCATATTGAAAAGTATGGAAGCAAGCATACAGACTCTATAATCTCAAAGAGTAAAATAGCTCAATCGAGATTTTTGAGAGAAGTAGATTCAAGTTCTGTTATGATTAACACATCAACAAGATTTGCAGATGGTTTTGAATATGGGCTGGGTGCAGAAATAGGAATTAGTACTGATAAAATTCATGCGCGTGGACCTGTTGGTTTAGAGGGCTTAACAAACTTGAAGTATGTTGTATGTAGTAAAGGAGTAATTAGAAATTAAAACATCTAATATAGGCATATATCTTGGTTCATTTGATCCTATTCACACGGCTCACATCGATATACCCTGTCAGATCAAGGATCATTACCAACTTGAAAAGATAATATTCGTCCCGACTAGCAAATCACCTATTGGCAGAAAATTTTTTGCTAACTTTAACGATAGAGTCACTATGATAAAAAATGCTATCAAAGGCTTCAATTTTTTTTCTGTTAGTACTTACGAGAACTTATCAAAAAAGACTTCATACTCTATAGATACTATTAATTACTTTTACAAAAAATATGAATCAAGTCAGCTACGAGTAATTATTGGAGAAGATAACTTCTATAATTTCACAACATGGTATAGATACCACGACATCTTATCACTCGCCAATATTATTGTTCTTTGTAGAGACAATGATGAAAGTTATGTTAAAATTACAGAGTTGGATAATCATCTAGAAGAAAATATTAATTTGTTTAATCAAACCAAATTTGGAAAAATACATTTTTCAAACCAGCATAAATCAAAGATTTCTGGAAGCATACTAAGAGATATGATAAAAAAAAATGAATCCATCCAAAATAGTGTTGCGAAAGTTAATTATGAATTTATTAGGAAAAATGGTCTATACAAGTGATATTAAATAAAGAGATAAGCCTCCTGTTGGAGGAATTCAAGGCAGAAAACATAATTTCGCTTGATGTAAAAAATAAATCATCCGTTACAGATACAATGATTATAGCTTCAGGAAGATCTACTCGCCATGTTAAATCAATTTCGGATAATATTATTAAAAAATTAAAAAAAGTCAAAATTAAGCCTTTGGGTATAGAGGGTTACACAAAATCAGAGTGGGTCCTTATTGATTTTGGTGATGTTTTAGTTCACGTCATGCATCCAGAAGCAAGAGAATTTTACTCTCTCGAAAAATTATGGGACGAGAGTCTAAATAATGAACATATGATTTAACATGCCTAACGCAATCAAAGCCTTACTTAATTTAATACTTATTTCTTCAATTCTATTTTCCATGGTCATTCTGTACTCAGAAAATTCATCGAATCTCAGAAAAGATCTCACTCACCTGTTTCAAGCTGAACTAAAAAAAACACTCGATGTAGATGTGAGCATAGAGAAAACTTCTGTTAAATGGATCGGTCTAAATCCGATAATAAAAATGGAAAATACATCTATAAATGATGGTCAAGATAAAATGTTACTTGAAATACCAAGCAGTGAAATCCATATTGATATACTAGACACAATTAAGGGCCAGGAGCTATCTATAGGAGAAGTTGTTGTCAATAACACCGTTTTAGATTTGAAATATGGCAAGAACGAAATTATCATCAATAAAAAAAAGCTTCAAGTTAATTCTAATTCGGATATCAAAAGAAATATTCCCAAAATTACCCTCAATAATTCTGATATTAGGATAACTAATTTAAATAATAATCAATCAATATTTTTAAAAGCAAACAGTCTTTTTGCTAGCTATCAGGATAGTGTTATAAAAGTATATTCAAATTTCATACACCAAGCCAGCCCAAAACCGATTACTGTTCAATATGAGGGCGAAGTCTTAGACGGTTTTATTAAAAGTAAAGTATTTCTCAGTGGAAATTCTATCAAAGTACCATATCTTCTCTTACCTGAGCAATTAAGAAAATTGAAATCTAATCAAATGTCACTACGAGTTTGGTTAAATTTAAATGGAACAAACATTGTGCGTGCATCTGGGAATATAGCTACAGATAAATTAAGCATGACCATTGGAAAGTCACTTTTTACATTAGCTGATGTTAATAGCAATATTTTTTTTGTAAAAGATAAACAATCTGAAACATTAAGTTTATCGAGCATGAATTATATTATTGATAACAAAAGCATAAACAATAATCAAATAGTCGTAAGCAAGGATAGTGAAAAAAATATTAAAGTATTTATCAAGAAAAATGATAGCCAGTTAATCAGTAGGTTTCTCCCTTTACTAGAAATAGCTGACCATAATCTACTGAGACAGTTGCTATCTAGTGAAATGAAAAACATTCAAGTACATCTTAACAATGAAGGGACTCTTGACTACTATAGTTTATCCATCAACGACGCGTCTATAAATTTAGAAGATAATTACTATTTAAAAAACTTAGATGCACAAGTATATGGAACTACTCGCAGTGGCATGCTTAGTATAAGCAACCTATCAGTAAATCAAAAAGAAAAGAATTTACTGAGTGGTATATCTGGCAAAATATCATATAACTCAAAAGGAAGGTCTATCTATTTTAGTAGTTCTAACCTCAAAAATAGTCAGAATTATATTTTTTCTTTTTCAGGATACAAAGCATCGAAATTTCCGTCAATAAAAATCCAATTTTCTTCCAATCTTGACAAAATCATTCCATATTTAATTTCTAGTGATTCATCGAACACTATAGAATATGAGGGTAAGCTGAATGCCAACGTTTATTATCATAATGGGATCTTTTTTACTAAAACTCTTTTAGACGATCTTGTAATAAAATATTCCGAAAACATTTATATTTCATCTCCTAGGATAAAATTATTTACTTCATCTAACTTTATTAGTTCAGACAAAATTGATCTTTCGATCAATAAGAATGAATTTACTTCTAGAATAATGACTAGATCAAATAGTTCATCGCATAAGTTTATTCTGTCATCTACAGGTTTTTTTGATACGAAAATATTAGATGATTATTTTGATATCAGCAAATTAGCTCTAGGAAAGACAAAAATAAAATCAGTTACAACTTATGATTATACAAATAATATTATGTCTTCTTATGTTACAAGTGATCTGAATGGCATCTCACTGAGTATTCTTGAACCATTTGACAAGATTTACAGTGAAAACAAAAATTTTGCTCTCAGGTATCAGCACTTTCCATTAATATCTTATCCATTGTCTATGACTCTTGAAAAACATAAATTCAAATTTAGAAATGATGATGAATATGTCTATACTAATATTTTATCTCCTGTTGCAAGAGGATTTTTCAAATACCCAATCGGATCTAATCTCATGAATACAGCGACAGGATCATTCGAGTATATTGATACAACTTATTTTAAAACTGATGGCATAAGTCAATCTTTGCCCAAGATCGAAATAAAATCGAAGTATGTCAAAACATCCAAAGCTGTTCTTGATAATGTTCATCTAATTTTGAATCCAGAAGAAAAATACATAGCAATAGAGAAATTGAATTTTAATAACTTGTACTTAGGAATGGAGTCATCTGGAAAATGGTTCAGGGGAGAGAATGAAAAAACAGAGATTCATGCAGACATAAAAAGTAGTAATCTTGGACAAGCCCTGACAGGTTTAGGTTATGTTGGCGTACTGCAAGGAGGGAACTTGAATGCTAAACTAAAAGCACAGTGGAAAGGATCCCTCGATGATTTTTCATTTTCAAATGCTGTAGGTGACCTGAACTTTACTATAAAGAATGGTCAAATTAATGACCTAGATAAAAGAACGCAAGCAATTGGCCAAGTTCTAGGATTATTCAGTATATCTTCAATACCCAAAAGACTGTCTTTAGACTTCTCAGATTTTTTTTCTAAAGGGTTGAGGTTTGATGATTTAAAATCTGATATTAGGTTTGATAATGGGATTGCTGATACTAAAAAAATGTTAATATTGGGCAGCTTCGGAGAAATGAGACTCTCAGGAAAATCTAATCTTATCAACGAAACACATGATCAAACTCTGATTTTTATCCCAGATTTATCATCTACTAGTCTGGTCACTGGGGCAGTTCTTGGCGGTCCTATTGGTGCTGCAGCATCAATATTTTATGATAGACTCCTTAAAGAATTTGGTCTTGATACAAATAAACTTGCTGGAATAGAGTATTCTATTAAAGGACCTTGGAAAAATCCCGAAATTAGAGTAACCCAATCATTTAAACCTATCCTCAATTAATATATTCTTAACGGATGTCAAAAGTTTCTGCAATACAGCTCAATTCTGGTCCAAACGTTAAGGTAAATCTGTATGATATTAAATCTTATATTGAGCAAATCTCAGATAGCGATTCTAAAATGGTTGTGTTACCAGAAAACTTCGCGCTAATGCCAGAAAATGATAATGATTACATTAAGCACGCCGAGGTACTAGATGACGGACAGATACAAAACACTATATCTACTCTAGCAAGCACATACAAAATTTGGATAGTTGCAGGTACTATACCTATCAAGTCGCCAGATAAAGATAGAGTTATGGCTAGCACTATTACTTATGACCATACTGGTAAACGAGTATCCCTCTATAATAAGATCCATCTATTTGATGTTACACTTCCGAAATCAAAAGAATCTTATAACGAGTCTAAATACTTTATGCCAGGTGATAAAATTGAAGTACTTGACACACCTATAGGTCGTGCTGGCATAGCATGCTGTTACGATCTGCGGTTTCCTGAATTATTCAGACTTCAACAAGAAAAGAAAATTGAAGTCATTATCCTTCCAGCATCTTTTACAGAACAAACAGGTAAAGTACATTGGGAAACATTAATTAAAGCTCGAGCAATTGAAAACTTATCATATGTTGTATCATCTTGTCAGGGAGGTTACCATATTAATGGTAAGAAAACCTATGGTCATACGATGATAGTAAATCCATGGGGTAAAACTCTAGATATGCTTGAGAAGGGAAAGGGTTTTATTACAAGCGATGTTGATCTTTTGCAATTAAAGTCTATCAGACAGAACTTTCCTGTATTAGATCATATGAAATTAATTAAAAATAAATGAATATTGTTAAAGACTATATATTCCCTGAGAATAAATTAGGGTCAAAGGAAATTGAGGCCATCGTCTCAGAGGCATCGGGTGCAGCTATAGACCTGTCAGATATCTATATGCAATATACCACAGTAGAAAGTTGGACCTGTGAAGATGGTATTGTAAAAAATGGATCACAACATATTGATAGTGGATATGGCATAAGATCTATTAGCAATGAAAAGACTGGATTTTCATATGGCAACAATTTCAATTTTGAAAAAATTATACAGGCTGCAAAACTATCAAAATCTATAGTAGATACTAAGAATGAAAATAAAGTAAATCTAAAAGAATACGATGACTTCAAAAAGCTTTATGTTTCTGAATCACCGTTAACTTCAATAACTGATAAAGAAAAAGTTAATTTTTTAAGAGAAGTAGACAATTACATAAAAAGTAAAGATAAAAGAGTTCAGCAAGTTATTATTAATTTAAGCGCAAGTCATGATTCAATATTTGTTGCGAATTCTTTAGGAAGATATTGCTTTGACGACAGACCACTAGTGAGATTTAATGTTATGGTGATATTGAAATCAAAGGATCGAGTTGAGCGTGGAAGCGCTGGTGGTGGAGGTAGATATACCTACGAGACTATACTGAAGACAAATAAACCTTTCGAGTTGTCAGATGAGGCCATAAGGATTGCAGAAGTAAATCTCGATTCAGTCCCATGTAAAGCTGGAAATACAACTGTTGTTCTTGGATCAGGGTGGCCTGGAGTTCTTCTCCACGAGGCAGTTGGTCACGGCCTTGAGGGTGACTTCAACAGAAAAAAAACGTCTAATTTCTCAGATCAAATAGGTAAACAAGTCGCATCAGAATTATGTACCGTAATAGATGATGGCACCATAGATAATAGACGAGGATCACTCTCTGTGGACGATGAGGGAACACCAACAGCAAAAAATATCCTCATCGAAGACGGCATACTCAAGGGATATATGCAAGACTTGATGAATGCTAAATTAATGAATGTTGAGCCAACTGGTAATGGCAGGCGAGAGAGCTATGCACATCTGCCAATGCCGCGAATGACGAATACTTATATGCTAGGGGGCAGCTCCTCTTCAGATGAAATTATAGATAGTGTAAAAGATGGTATTTATGCAGTTAACTTCTCTGGAGGACAAGTTGATATAACCAGTGGCCAATTTGTTTTTACAGCATCTGAGGCCTATAAAATAGAATCAGGAAAAATTACTGACCCAATTAAAGGCATGACTTTAATAGGCAATGGACCTGATGTCCTAAAAAAAGTATCTATGGTTGCGAATGATATGAAATTAGATGATGGAGTAGGTACTTGTGGTAAAGAAGGTCAGAGCGTTCCTGTTGGAGTCGGCCAACCTACTTTAAAGATCGATGACATTACCGTAGGAGGCACAGAAGTATAGTATGTCTGAAAGCTTCAAAGAAACATCATCTAGATTAAGAAATATCATGAGTGATTTAGACAAGAATAAAGAATATGAATTCCACTTCAATTCTGCAAATGGTACCGATGTAACATCTAGATTTGGTGAACTAGAAAATATTCAATATCATAATGACGAATCACTTACTGTTACATGTATTGATAATAATAAAAAAGGTGTAGCAAGCACAAATAACCTATCTAATGAGAGTATTAACTCAACAATAAAAAAAAGTGAAACAATAGCCTCATTTCTAGAGCCGGACAGTTATCAAGGATTACCAATTGAAAATCTAATTAATGAGCTAGATATTGAATGTGGTATTAATTTCCCGAAGCAATTTACAACAGATGAACTAATTAAGTTGACTGTAGAATGTGAGAAATCAGCATTAGAGTTTGATAAAAAAATCAAAAATAGCGAAGGCTCTGAGTATGCTTATTCACAATCAAACAATTTAATTTTAAATTCTTACGGAGCTACTGGTTCATATTCATCAATAAGTTATACCCTTTCCTGTGTAGTTATTGCTGAGGATAAAGATTTAAAAGAAAGGGATTATGCATATACAACCAGGAGGAATTTTGAAAAAACAGATAGCGCCAAAAAGATAGGACAATTGAGTGCCGAGAAAGCGATCTCAAGACTTGGTGCCAAATCTGTATCGACAAGGAAGTGCCCTGTTATTTTAACACCAGAACTATCTGTTGGTCTTTTTTCAACTTTCCTGTCTGCAATTAATGGAAATAACATATATAAAAAAAATAGTTTTTTAATCGATTTTCTTGGTAAAAAAATATTCTCAGATCATATTTCTATTTCAGAGATACCAAATTTGAATGAGGGCTTGGGCACTAAACCTTTCGACTCTGAAGGTGTAAAAACCTACTCTAAAGATATTGTAAAAGAAGGTACACTTGAAACTTACCTTTTGGATACCTACTCAGCTAAACAATTGAGTCTCAAATCAACGGGGAATAGCGGGTATTCTAATATCAACATAAGATCATCAAAGGAAACAGGCGATAATATTATTGAATCAATAGATGAGGGGATCTTGATAACTGAAATGATGGGCTCGGGTGCCAATCTTTTAACAGGCGACTATTCAAGAGGTGCTTTTGGATACCTCATACAAAAAGGAAAGATTTCTCATCCTGTCACAAATTTTACAATTGCATCTAATATGATAGATATGTTCAAAAACATAGAAGAAATAGGGACTGATTTTTACCAAAATTCAAAGATTAATTGTGGCTCAGTTATGATCAAAGATATTACAATTGGTGGAAATTAAAATATAATTTGTTTAAAACGATAATACATGACATAGTGAAGTACATGCCATTCTATAAAACTCTTTTTTCAATCTTTTTGATATATTTTGTTACAAACGCTAATGCATCTGATGGTAGAACGATGACAGATAAACTAACATGTTACAATTATGAAAAACGCATTGTTTTCATTCTTGATTTAGAGAAAGATAACGAAAAACTTAATAATATGAGCCTTGCGGTTGTAAAAAGAACAAAAGATTCTATCGAATTAGTTGCACCTGATCTCCTTGTAAAGTTTGACTCGCATAATTTTATTATGAGTGTGATTCCTACAAGAGCTTCTGAAGCCCTCACAATGGACTGCACGATCAATTAGTAATTATTTTTATATTTAGATTTTAAGATTAAATAACCTATTACTGCAGATAAAATCGATCCAATAAAAATTCCAAGTTTACTGCTATCAATTAAATTAGCATCAGTGAAAGCAAGCCCGTTGATAAACAAGCTCATCGTAAACCCAATCCCACATAGTAGTGATAAGCCAAAAACATCTCTAAGTGTCACGTCATTTGGCAAACTGAAAAGATTGGTCTTCATGCCAACATAAGTAAATAATGTGATACCGATTGGTTTACCTAAAAGCAATCCTAAAATAATCCCCATTGATAGAGGACTATAAATACTGCTAATAGTTACATCAGAAAAATTAATATCACTGTTGAAAAAGGCAAATATGGGCAACACTAAAATACCTACAAAATTATGAAGCTTATGCTCAAGATGTTTTAGCATAGAATGCTCGAGGTTATTTTTTGAATTATTAGGGATGGTTGTAGCTAAAAGAACTCCTGCAATAGTAGCGTGAACACCTGATTTCAAAACGAAGTACCATAAGAAAATCCCCAATATTAAATAAATATACATTTTTTGGTTACCAGATAAATTTACAACTACCAAGAGTGCAAAAACTATTAATGAATAAAACAAATAGATGCTACTTATCTCTGCGGTATAGAAAAAAGCAATTATCAAAACAGCACCCAAATCGTCAATAATCGCTAAAGATAATAGGAAAACTTTCAAACTAATTGGAATACTTTTACCTATGATTAGCAGTACAGCTAAGGAAAATGCAATATCAGTTGCAGTTGGTATAGCCCAGCCAGACATGTTTTCTGGATTATTGATGTTGATTAGAGCGTATACTATTGCTGGTGCTGCCATCCCGCCGATAGCGGCAATAGCCGGCAAAACCATTCGGTCAAAACTTGATAATTCACCCTCGAGTATTTCTCTTTTAAGCTCTAGGCCAATAACAAAGAAAAAAATAGCCATTAAGCCATCATTCACCCAATGAGAAACTGATTTGGTAAAGTTGAAATCACCAAGGTTTATAGGAATATCAGTGTATTTAACATCGTAGTAGAGTGATTGTAATGGGCTGTTAACTGTTATAAGAGCAAGGGTCGCGAAAAGTAGAAGAAGAATTCCAGATTTTTCTTCTCTAGAGAAAAAGTTCTTAATTGCTTGTGAAATATTAAAGGAGTTATCCATGTAGTTTTATTATATCAGCTTGTGAGATTACCATACAGTCAAACAATAAGCATGGATAAATCTTTTGATTCAATATTTTTCGTTAGATCTCCAATAGATATGTAATCTACACCCTTAATTGCAAA
>MDSZ01053228.1_pt1 | contig 15236 bp, 15 predicted proteins | sample 811201 | NCBI WGS metagenome assembly MDSZ01 (sample SAMN05326647, study PRJNA326480) | marine metagenome | isolation source: seawater | place: Indian Ocean: North | collected 2010
ACCTATAAAAAATTTCAATTAAAAATTGACAATATAAAGGACAAAACTATTTCTTTTGTAAACAAAATAATTCAATCTAATAATAAAGTATTTGCTTTAGGGGCAAGCACTAAAGGAAATATTTTATTACAACATTTCGGTTTGGATAAATCAAAAATTCCTTTCATAAGCGAAAGAAATACAGAAAAAGTAGGTTTAAAGTGTTTGGGTTCAGACATTGAATTAATTTCAGAAGAAGACGCTAGATTGAAGAAACCTAAAGCTTTTTTAGTTTTACCTTGGAATTTTAAGGCTGAAATTGTTAAAAGAGAAAAAGAATATTTAGAAAGAGGCGGAATACTAATGTTTCCTATGCCATATCCGCATATTGTAAAAAAAAATGGTGAAAAAAAACTCTAATTTGTTTTTGTGATGTTTTTAAAAAAGATCTGGAATAAATTTTTAAATAAAAAAAGATATAAAGAGCTTCAAAATCTTGAAGAAGATAAAAAACAATCGTTAAAGTTTAAAGAAAAATTTGAGAATGAGATTAACTTAATAAATGAAAAAATTAAAAATCAAAAAACACTTAATCTTCTTCATTCTGGTCATGCTGCGGATATAATCAATATACTTCCCGTTATAAAAGAATTATCTAAAGATCACGATTGTAATTTATTTATAAATATTAATAAACCAATAAAATATTATTACAAACATCCTGCTGGTAAATTTTATATTAATGAAAAAATTTTTAAAATGCTAATACCATTATTAAATAAACAATCATACATTAATACTGTAGAAAAATTTTCGGGTCAAAATATTGATATAAATTTTGATATATTGAGAGAGCTACCTATTAGCAATTTATACGATAATGTAAAATATGCTTCAACTTTGACCGGTATTTATCCTGATTATACAGATAAATTTTTGGATGTAGAGGAACATACATCGCAAAAAAATAAAATAATAATTCAAAGAACCTTTAGATATAGAAATAATTTTATTAAATATGATTTTTTGAATAATTATAAAGATTTATTGTTCGTTGGTACAGAAGACGAATTTCTAGATTTAAAGAATGTAGTAAAAAATTTAGAGTTTTATGATTGTAAAGACTTTTTAGATATGGCTAGCATAGTTAAATCTTCAAAATTTGTTCTGGCCAATTCCTCTATTACCTTTCCAATAGCAGAAGGTTTAAATGTCCCTAGGTTGCTCGAGTCTTTTCCAGATTATCCTGCAGCACAACCACATGGAAAAAATGCATACAACTTTTATTTTCAAGCACACTTTGAAAAATTATTCAAAATTTTGAATGCAAACACATGATAAAATTAAAGAAATATTTTTCTAATTTATATAAATTATGCATTTACGGAATTTTTAAATTCATTTATGGAGAAATAAACTCAGTCACCAATATTAAAGATACAAAAGATATTATTATTGAAAAAGTTAGACTATCAGATAAGGAATATAAGATTTATCATTGTAATAAGTGCAGTTTATATACAGACCGAATACACGATTTAGCAATCATAAAAAATAACTCAATATTAAATGGTCCTTCATTTCAATACAGGAGTAATAAAAATGCTGATTGTAATTTAAATAGTGTTTTCGAAAAAGGCACTCCAAGATTTAGAAAAAATATTAAGGGAAAAGTTTTTTCACTTTTAACTGGTGGAGGAGGTAACAAAAATTACTGGCATTGGTTGTTTGATGTTCTGCCTAGGATTGAAATTTTGAGAGAGTCAAAACAAAAAGTAAATATTGATTTTTTTTTGTTTCCAAATTTAGATGAAAAATTCCAAAATGAAAGTTTAGATATTCTAGGCATTTCAAAAAAAAAAAGATTATCAAGCAAAAATATTAGACACTTCTTTGCAGATCAAATCGTAGTTTCTTCTCATCCATATAATTTGTTGAATGAGCCACTATTAGACTCTCTAAATATTCCAAAATGGATTATAAAATTTTTAAAGAAAAATTTTTTAAAAAATAATTCAAATAAAGAAAAATTTAAAAAAATTTTTATTAATAGAAAAGATGGAAAAACTTACAGATTTATTACAAACGAGAATGAGGTTGAGAGTTTATTAAAAAAAAAGGGGTTTCAAAGTTTAACTTTAAGCGATTATAGTTTTTTAGATCAAGTTAAAATATTTAACAGCGCAGAATATATTGTAGGTTTACATGGAGCTGGATTTGCTAATACAGTTTTTTGCGAACCTAAAACAAAAGTTTTAGAATTAAAGGCTGAAACAGCAGGCGATGCCATCAAAAACCTAGTTGAAAAAAATCAATTGATCTATAATCAATTAAGCTTTGCTAATAAGACTTTTAATTATGATGATCAAAACGGTGACATTGAAGTCGATATAGAATTATTAAATAAAACTTTATAAATGGAAATGAATTTTTTCAATATATTGTTTCTATTTAAAGAAAAAAAGTATATAAACTTTTATCGTGGATGAACTAAAACCAATACTGTTGTTATTAACTAGTGGATTACTGTTAAGATATTCTTTAACGTTCACAGGCCAAGCTTGGGCAAAATCACATTCTCAAACAGTTACTTTTTTAATCTTACCAGTAATAACTTATGTAATAACAAAAACTATTTCAGGAAATATAGCGCTATCTTTAGGTATGATAGGAGCTTTATCAATTGTAAGGTTTAGGCATCCTGTAAAAAGTGCTTTAGAGTTAATAATGTACTTTGACTTAATAACTGTTGGCATTGCAATGAGTGTTAGAACTAAATGGGCAATACAATTAGTTTTATGTACAGTATTGGTGATAGTTTTAGTTAAAATTTTTCAGAATATTTCAAAAAAATTTGGTAAATCTTTTTACAACATGTCTTTTAATGAGGGAAATATTTCTAACTCGTTAGAAGTAATCTCAAAAACAAAAATTAAAATTATAGAAGATAGTGAATTTTTAGTGAATTACCTGAGTGATACATCGTCAAACTATTATACTTATAGACTAAGTTTTAATGACAAGAATTCATTACAAGAATTTAAAGATAAGCTCAGTAATGAAAAAAATATAGAAAAAATGAATGTAAATTTTAACTAAACCTCATCATGAAAAAAATATTAATTTTTTTTCTCATATTTTTATTTACAAGTAACTTAAATTCCACAGAGAAAATTGATCCAAATTTTTTTGGATGTAATAAAAAAATATCAGAGGAATACTTATTAAATTCTCATAATAGTAAAATTAAGAAAATAGAAATTGATATCAATAATTATAGGAACTGGACAGTAAACAACATAAACATAATAACAAGTGGGACTAGATTTATTGACAATCAATTTAAAAAAAAATTTAAAGCTGATGTTTTAGTAATATATGAGGATGAAACTAAATGTTCGTATAAAGCTAGGGTAAGACATAGCGGTGATGCAAAAGATCATATAGCATTAAATGGCAATTCAATAATACAAAGTCTAGATGTAAGTCTTGACAATGGGAATATAAAGGGAATTACTAAATTCAAACTTTTTAAACCCGATGTTAGAGGAAACTTGAATGATGTTATTATTCAAACTCAATTACTTAGAAATTTAGGATATCTTGCACCAAGATCAATTAAAGTAGAAGCCAGAGTTAATCAATCAGAGTCTATAATGCTTTTCCAAGAAAAAGCAGCAAAAGAATTATTAGAATTTAATAATCGAAGAGAGGGTCCTATACTGGAAGGTGATCAAAAATTTTTCTTTAAATTAGTTAAAGACATCCCAGATAATAATTTAAGTAACTGGGATGTTGGAACACCTGAGCTTAGAAATAAAAGTATAAAAGTAATGCTTGCAAAACTAACAAATTCAAATTTAATAAATAAAGGTGAAATTCATAAAGAAATTTCCTATTCTGCTCTAACTAAATTAAACTTAATTTATCTGTATTACGCAAATAGATTCCAAGACAACAAAAATAATTTTTATTTTTTTGATTATGATTTAGATAATAAATTACTTGGACTTTTTAATAAAAAAAATATTCATAAACTAAATATCTATAATCTATTAATGCAGTCTACTAACAGTCATCACGCTCTAAGCGCAAGCAACAGAAAGTTTTTTTGGAATTCTATAGAAAATTATTACGAGCCAATCAATTATGATGCAAATCCAGAAATAGATCTAGAAAATCCAACAACAACAAGTAAATTTTACAGATTACCCGCTCCCGAGAATGCTTCAGAGGTATTTGCCGATCTAAGAAAAAAACTGAAAAAAATTGATATTACAAAATTTTCAAATCAAATTAATTTATCTGGCATCAATTTATCAGAAGAAGAAATAAAAATAAAAGTAAGTAAAATTCTGAAAAATTTGGAAAGGATTGAAAGTACTTTTAAAAAATCTATTGATGAAGACTCTTTAAAACATAATAAATATAGACCAATTGAAAATATTTTAAATACTTTTAACAACACACTAAGTGAGATAGATCCAAATGTTTATTTAGTAAAAAATACCTCTAAAAATAGTCTTGAAAGATGCAAAATTTTTTTAAACAACTGCCAAGTATATGATTTTACAAATGATGAACTTAATAATTTATTAGAGGGCGAACTTAAAATTGATGGTACAAATTACCAGTATATCGGATCAGACTTAAATTTGAAAGTCTTAGAAAATGAACCGAATAATATTCAAGAAGCTAATCTAAATTCGTCAATCCTTTTTTATGAGGATGGAATAGAATTAATAGTTGATAAAAATAAAAATGTAATTGAAATCAACCAAACAATACCTGGTTCTAAAGCTTATTTTATAAATGGTAATTTAAATGATATTAAGATTATTTTTAACGGTTTTAATATTTTTCAAAATAAAAATGATTTAGTTTCATTTCCTAAAAACTTTCCAATTAACAATAAAGGTTTAACTGGATGTTTATCTTTTATTAATTTAAATTTAAAAAAGATTGATATAGAGTTAAAAAACTCCACATGCGAAGATGGTGTAAATTTTATCAATGTATCGGGAGAAGTTGATAGTATTTTTATAGACGAGTCTTTTAGTGATGGTCTTGATGTAGATTTTTCAGAACTAAACTTTAAAAATATACAAATATCGTCTGCTAGAAATGACTGTGCAGATTTTTCAGCTGGGAATTATAAACTAGGTAATTTAAAATTAAATTATTGTGGTGATAAAGGTTTATCAATTGGTGAAAAATCTTTAATAAATCTAAATGACATATTAGTAGAAAACGCCAATATAGGTATCGCTACAAAAGATAGTTCTATTTTAAAACTCGATACTGCTAAATTCGATAATCTTAAAACTTGTGTTGCCGCATATAACAAAAAACAGGAATTTGAGGGTGGTATTGTTAAAATGAAAAATATGGATTGTACAAATTATTTTACAAAAGCAGATATTGACAGTTTTTCTAAAATCTTTTTAAAAAATAATGAATTGAAGAACCATGAATATGGTAAACTATACAATCCAAACGATTTAAAAATTTCACAGGTGCAAGGTAAAGATATAGTTAAAAAACAGATTAAAAAAAATAAAACTTTGAATGAAGACAATACCTTTAATGCTTTAGTTGAAATTTCTTCCGGTATGAAAGAAAAATGGGTAAGCTCATCGCAAAATAATACCCTCGTAAGAGAATTTTATATGGGCTTACCAAGAGAAACAGATAGTTCATCATATCCAATTAATTATGGTATGGTGCCAGGAACGAACCTGCCTGTTTCTAGAGGAGGAGATGGAAATCCTTTGGATGTTATAATTTTAGGTGAACCACATATGCAGGGAGATTTAATTAAAGTAAAAGCATTAGGTTTAATGAAAATGAAAGTCTTAGGTAATACCGATGATAAAATAATAGCAGTAGATGAGAAAAGTAAGTTTTATAGATTTAATAACGTAGCTCATCTCAATAGCGAGCATCCTAATTTATTGAAAAATATTAAAATTTGGTTTGAAAATCATCAAGGAAAAAATGTTGTTGAATTTATAGATTTCGGATCAAAGAAAGAAGCTATAGATTTAATTGAGTTAAGTTCAAGATTTTACAAAAGAGCCAATAAAAACCCAAGGGGATAATAATGAGTTTTAGAACTGAAGAAAAACTTTATGTTAGGCCTGAGAATTTAATTCAATTCCAAGAATTTTTAACAAATAAATCTGTAAAAAAAATTCATCATCCTCGAATTATAGAAAGTTTGTATTTTGATAACTTAAATTTAGATATGCACAACGATTCTGTCGAAGGATTAGTACCAAGAAAAAAAATTAGAATTAGAAATTACCCTAATGATAAAGATAGTAAAATTTATCTAGAAGTTAAAAATTCCTCTGTTGAAGGAAGATTTAAAACTAGAAAAATTATTAAAGAAAATCAGTATAAAATTTATAAATCTATTGGAATTTTTGATAATCAATATGGAACATGTTATCCAAAATTATATGTAAGATATAAAAGAGAGTATTCTATATTGAGCGATGTAAGAATTTCTGTAGATACTGACATTCAATATCGAGATTTTAAAACAAATACAATTTATAATGATAAGAGGGTTATTGTAGAGCTTAAAACTTCTATTAATAAAAATTTAGATGATCTCAGGGAAGAATTTCCAATACAAAGAATAAGATTTTCAAAATACTCTTTTGCTATACAAAGTCTTTACAATTATAATTAATAAAAAAGCAAGTATTGTTGAATCGAATTTTAAAAGTGATATAAAATTAATCAATTATTCGGCGAGGTAGCTCAGTTGGTTAGAGCACAGGACTCATAAGCCTGGGGTCGGCGGTTCGAATCCGCCCCTCGCTACCAAATTATATGAAAAATTTAAAAATGTTTTGTCTCACTCTAGACAAAAACCATTTAAAAAAAATTAAGATGCTAGGATATACTCCTGTTGGATTAGGAGAAAGTGATTTCTCTAGTGAATGGTTTACAGATAAAAACGGAGAGACAATTTCAAAAAAAAATCCATTTTATGGAGAATACACTTTTCATTATTGGATTTGGAAAAATTATATTAGTGAAATTAATAGTGAATGGGTAGGTTTCTGTCAGTACAGAAAGTTTTGGACAGAAAATATAATTAATATTAAAATTTCTTCTTTAAATCAGCTAAACCAAAGAATAATCAAAGAAATTCCAAAAAATTTATCTAACTATGAAAGTTTTATTGGAGATCCGTTTTATGTAAATCAATTTAGATTTACCAAATTTATAAAAAGAAATTTTAAAAAGATGGTTTTAAACCCAAGTCTCTTTTTTAATAGTAAAAAAAGAACAATTAAATTTCATTTTGACATGTGGCATGGCGATGGAAATCTAGATAAAGCTATTCAGCTTCTAGATAACGATGAAAGAAATGATTTTAAACAATTTTCTGAGTCCAAAACTTTTTTTAATCCCCATAATATGTTTATTTGTCGCCCAAATATTTTAGTTAGATATTACAACTCTATTTTCCCTTGGCTCAAAAGATGTGAAGAGGTATTTGGTTTTGAAAATTTAAAAGGCTTTGGATTGAAAAGAATTTACGGATTTTTAGCTGAGAGGTATTTATCTTATTGGTTTACAAAATATACTAATCATAAAACTTTGCCAATTTATTTTAAGGATATTACAGAATTAGATTAAAATTAAAGACCACCAACTTTTTCTAAAAATTCTTTAAAACTCATTAAAGATTTATCTTTTTTTGACATTAAATTTCTTTTACCAGGCCATTTGATTTTAAGATCTTTATCTTTCGAACTTATTCCTCGTTCAAATTGAGGTTTATAATAATTAGTAAGTTTATAATAAATAATATTTTCTTTTTCATAACTGTAATAAGCATGTGCAAAACCTTCTGGTATATACAGACTTAAACAATTCTTGTCAGAAAGAACAATTTTAAAATTTTTACCAAAAGTTTTTGATTTTTTTCTAAGATCAATTACACAATCTAATATTTTACCTTTTATAACGTTTACATATTTAGCCTGTTGAAATTTATATTGGTAATGAAATCCTCTTAATGAGTCCTTTTTAGAGATAGTACAATACTCGAAAATAAACTTGTTTTTTTTAAAAATTTTTTTATTAAATGTTTCTCTTAAACTTCCCCTTATATCCTTATTATTTTTTTGTTTTATAATAAGCAAATCTTTGAATTTTGTTTTATATATTTTCATTTTTGAAATTTTTTAAGTTTATTTAAGTTCATATCCATCCGTTTAGGAAATTCACCTTTGGATATCTTTTTTAATACCTTTTTATTATAAAATTTTGCAAATTTATAAATAGTTTGTCTTCTTCCCCCTACATTTATTATTCCTTTTTTATTAATAATTTTAATAAAAATTTCAGCAAAGTTATCATGATAGATAAAATTTGACTTCACATTAGAGTATGCAAATTTATGAATAAAAGGTTTTTCTGTCATGCAAGCTCTTACTATAAGTGAATTTTTGTACATTTGAACCGCAGCCTCCGCACCAAGTTTTGACCAGCCATAATTGTTCCAAGGCAACAACGGGTCTGTTTCTTTATAATTCCCTTTTGTTCCAGGGTATACATAACCAGTAGAAAAAAAAATCAATTTTATATTAAATTTGTTGCATATTTTTACTACGTTAGATGTTCCAATTATATTTAGATCAATACTTTTATTTATATCATTTTCATGTATTTTCATTGGCCTTGATAAAGATGCTAAATGGATAATTATCTCTGGTTTGAATTTTCTAATATTTTTTTGTAAAGATTTGATAGATAAAATATTAAGTTGAGATTTATTTCGAAAAAAAAACTTGTACTTTGATTTGACTTTTTTTAATGCCGAGGCAAATCTTCCATCTCCACCAGTTACTAGTATTTTTTTCATTAAATTTATTTGATTAATTTTTTTAAATAATTCGAATATAAACAATTTCCATAAAATTTTATTGCATCTAAAACCATCTTTTTGTTTATCCAACCTGAGTTAAAAGCAATTTCTTCTAAACAAGCTATTTTTAAACCTTGACGATTTTCTAGAGCTGAAACAAAAGCTGATGTATCATAAAAATTATTAATAGACCCTGTATCAAGCCATGCACCACCTCTTCCTAAAAATTCCGCACTAAGTTTATTTTTATTTTTATATTTCTTTAAAAGATCAATTATTTCGATCTCTTTTCTTTTTGATGGTTTTAATGACTTACTAAATTTGATGACGTCATTATCAAAAAAATACAATCCTGTTACAGCTAAATTTGATTTTGAGTTCTTAGGCTTCTCTTTTAAGTTCAATATTTTTTTATTTTTATTGATGGATGCTACTCCATATAGCTCAGGGGTGTTAACTGGATGCAATAATACCTTACAACCTTTTCTTAATTTTACACAATCTTTTAACTTTGCTGTTAGGCTCTGAGCATAAAAAAAATTATCTCCTAAAATTAAAGATACATTATCATTACCTATAAACTTTTCTCCCAATATAAAAGCATCAGGCAGACCTCTTGGAGATGTTTGTTCATTATATTTTATATTTATACCAAATCTCTTTCCATTATTTAAAATTTTTCTAAATTGATTTAATTGTCCTTTGTTTACAATTATGAGTATATCTCTGATACCAGCTAACATTAAAATAGATAGTGGATAATAAATTAGTGGTTTATCATAAATTGGCAAAAGCTGTTTATTTACAGCTTTAGTCAATGGACTCATTCTAGTTCCATGGCCTCCTGCAAGAATAATTCCTTTTTTAATCATACGTTTAAACCCAATCTTTTAAAAAAATTTTTTTTGGAGAAGTTTTTAAAAAATGTTTTATTATTAAAATACCAATCAACTGTTTCGCTTAAACCTGATTTAAAAGTTTTTGAAGGTTTCCATTTTAGTTGTTTTTTAATTTTTTTACTATTTAACGCATACCTTAAATCGTGGCCCGGTCTATCTTTTACAAATTTAATTTTCACTTTATTCCCGATTTTGATTTTTTTATTTTTGACAATCTTTAACAACAATTTGGTTAAATTAAGATTATTAATATTTTTTCCTGTACCAATATTGTAACTTTCACCAATTTTACCTTTATAAAGGATAGTCAAGAGACCTTTTGAATGATCGTCTACATGTATCCATTCTCTTGAATTAACACCTTTTCCATAAATCGGCAAAAATCTATTATTCATGATGTTAAAAATTAATGTAGGAATTAATTTTTCTGGAAATTGACCTGGTCCATAATTATTGCAACAATTTGATATAGAAGCATTAATTCCGTAAGTTCTCACATACGATTTTATTAAGTGGTCAGAACTAGCTTTGGTTGCTGAATAAGGTGAACTTGGTTGGTATGGACTTTTTTCATTTGATCTTAGGTTTCCTTTTAAATCTCCATAAACTTCATCTGTTGAAACGTGTATTAACCTTATTTTTTTTTTATAGGATCTTATTGACTCTAAAAGATTATATACACCTAAAACATTACTTTCTATAAACTCTTTTGGGGAGTCAATTGATCTATCAACATGTGTTTCAGCGGCAAGATTGAATATTGCGGAGGGTTTTGTTTTTCTTAATATTTTTAGTAGTTTGCTCTTATTATTTATGTCAAGTTTAAAAAATTTATAATTTTTTTTGTTTAAATCTTTTAGAACATATGAACTTTTTGAATATGTGTTTTTATCTATATTAATTACAAAAAAATTTTTTTGAATTAAGAATTTTATTAAATTACTTCCAATAAAACCATTTCCACCAGTAACAATTACTTTTTTCATTTAATTTACAAGACTATCGAAGCATATTATATATATGTTATTTATAATGAATAAAATAGAAATTCTGTTAAATCAATAGAATATAATAATGGCTAAAGAGGACTTAACAATAGTTATAAATACTTTTAAAAGTGATGAACAAATATACTCTTGTTTAAACTCAATCAGCAAAGAATTTAAGGTCTTGATAATTGAAAACTCTTTAGATAGAGAATTTAAAGAAACAATTGAAAAAAAATATACCAACGTAAAATGTATTCTTACAGGTGAAAATCTAGGCTATGCAAATGGAAATAATCTAGGATTATCAAAAGTTAATACGAAATTTGCACTTATTTTAAATCCAGATACAGTTGTTGGAAAAAATTCTTTAGAAAATTTCCTAACAACAGCAAAAAGAAAATCAGATTTTGCTTTAATTGGACCCTCTATTCAGGAAAAAAATAACCGTCAAATTGAAGCTCCTTTAGAAAAAAATGAATCGACAATAGAAGTAGATACAATTAAAGGGTTCGCAATGTTTCTAAATATGGAGCAATTTAAAGATGTAGGTTTTTTTGACAAAAATTTCTTTATTTATTTTGAGGAAATTGATTTATGTAGAAGAGTAAAAGAATTAAAAAAAAAAATCTATTTAGACTCAAATATTGAGATTAATCATATCGGCGGAAGTTCACATAATAAAAAAATTAACTTTGAAATGGAGCTTTCTAGAAATTGGCATTGGATGTGGTCGACATTTTATTATCATAGAAAATATAATAGTTTTTTAATAAGTTTTATAAAAATTTTCCCAAAACTTTTTTCAGCATTCTTTAAAGTAGTAATTTTTTCAATTATTTTTAACAAAAAGAAAAAAAAAATTTATTATCAAAGACTTTCGGGTCTTCTTAATTCAATTGCAGGTAAAAAATCTTGGTATCGGCCAAAAGTGTTTTAATTTATTGATTTCAGTTTCATTTAAATATAAAAATCCACCCAGATGTCAAAAAAATCAAAAAAAATCTTAGTTACCGGAGCAGCTGGTTTCCTTGGTTCTCATCTTTCTGAAAAATTGAGCGATTTAGGTCATGAAGTTACTGGTATAGATAATATGATTGGTGGATATGACGATAATGTCCCAAAAAATATAAAATTTCATAAAATCGATTGTTGTGACTTCGAAAAAGTAAAAAAGGTTATGAAAAACATCGATGTAGTATATCATTGTGCAGCAACGGCTCATGAGGGATTGTCAGTTTTTTCACCTTTTGAAATCACAAAAAATAATTATTTAGCATCAGTGTCAATTTTCACGGCTGCAGTTAATGAAAGAGTTAAGAGAATAATATTTTGTTCGTCTATGGCAAGATATGGTGATCAACAAACTCCATTTAAAGAGTCGATGAAACCTCAACCTGTTGATCCTTATGCAATTTCGAAAGTTGCGGCGGAGGAAGTTTTAAAAAATTTATGTGAACTGAATCAGATTGAATGGGTTATTGCTGTTCCTCATAATATTATTGGGCCTAGACAAAAATATGATGACCCATTTAGAAATGTAGTATCAATAATGATTAATCGAATGCTCCAAGGAAAAGCACCAATAATTTATGGAGATGGAAAACAAACAAGATGTTTTTCATATATAGATGATTGTTTATCTTGTTTAGTTCCAATGTTAGATCAAGAAAATTTGAACAAAGAAACTATAAACATTGGGCCTGACGAAGAATTTGTTACCATTAATAAAATTGCTGAACTTTGTTCGAATATAACTGGAATTAACCTTCAACCAATACATAAGAAAGACAGACCTAAAGAAGTTAAACATGCTACATGCTCAGCTGATAAAGCTAGGTCTCTTCTTAATTATAAAACAAGTGTTTCCTTAAAAGACGGCATTCAAAAAACATTTGAATACATAAAAAAAAGAGGAACAAGACCTTTTGATTATAATATTAATCTTGAGATTAATAATGAATTAACACCCTCAACCTGGAAAAATAAAGAAATCTAGTGACCAGGAAATTCAATTAAACTCTCTGTAAAATAACCTTTATCTTTTAATAGCTTATTACCTGGTAAATCAAAAAGATTAATAACAAATATAAAGCCAGCAACCTTTCCTCCCGATAACTCAACTAGTTTTGCTGCAGCTTCGGCAGTACCCCCAGTTGCTATTAAGTCATCAATTATTAAAACTCTCTCATTGTTTTCAATTGAATCTTTATGGACTTCAATAGTTGCTTTCCCATACTCAAGCTCAAAGTCAATAGAGTGTGTTTCAGCTGGAAGTTTATTTTTTTTTCTTAAAAGAATAAAAGGTTTGTTAAGAAGGTAAGAAACCGTTGACGCAAAAACAAAGCCTCTTGATTCTATTGCTGCAACTTTGTCAAAATCTAATTTTTTAGAGATTTCAATAATTTTATCATTAGTATATTTGAAAGCTTCAGCATCTTTTATTAAAGTTGTAATGTCTCTAAACAATATTCCCTTTTTTGGATAGTCAGGAATCGACCTAATATGTTTTTTTAAATTCATAATTTGCTTCAAGTTCTAACAAAAAAGGATTAATAATTAAATAATGAAAAAAAGAAAACTTGGGATAATTGGTGGAAGTGGTCTATATAAAATGGATGGTTTTGAAAAAGCTAAATGGAAAAAAGTAAATACACCTTGGGGAAAACCTTCAGATGAAATACTTGTTGCTAAATTAGGAAGTGAGGAAATTTGTTTTATTCCTAGACATTCCAGAGGGCACAAAATTAGTCCGACGAATATAAATTTTAGAGCCAATATCGATTCTTTTAAACAATTAGGTGTTACCGATATAATCTCTGTGTCTGCTGTTGGATCTTTAAAAGAAAATTTAGAACCAGGTAAATTTATAATTATTGATCAATTTATAGATAGAACATTTTCGAGAAAAAAAACATTTTTTGATGAAGAAATTGTTGCACATGTTTCGATGGCTAAACCTACAAGTCCCGGACTTTCTAATTGTTGTAAGGCAGCACTAAAGAAGCTGAACATCAGTCATCAAGTTGGTGGAACTTATATTGTTATGGAAGGGCCTCAATTTTCGACTTTAGCAGAGTCAAATTTATATAGATCGTGGGGTGCAGACGTAATTGGTATGACTAATATGCCAGAAGCTAAATTAGCAAGAGAGGCAGAAATTAGATATTGCACTGTTGCAATGGTAACGGATTATGATTGTTGGCATCCTGATCATGATGAGGTTGATGTGAGTATGGTAGTTCAAACTTTAATGAAAAATGCAGCTAACGCACAAAATATGATAAAAGAAATAATTAAAACTTTTAAAGACTTCCCAGTAGAAAAAGATCCTGCAAATGATTGTTTGAATGTAGCAATCATCACAGATTCTAATTTAAGAACTAAAAAGACAATTAAGAAATTAAAAAATATTGCAGGAAGAGTTCTGAATAAAAAAAAATAATCAATGCCAACATATACTGTTAAATATTCAAATATAAATCTTTCACAAAAACAAAAAAATTCAATAGCAAATGATATAACTTTTATACATAGTAAATTCACTGGGGCTAATACTTTTTTTGCTCAAGTCATATTTCAAAAAAATGCAAAGGACGCCCATTTTATGGGAGGCAAATTAGTTAAAACAAAAGAAATATTCTTAAATGGGCAAATAAGAGCTGGACGAACGTCAAAAATTAAGAAGCAATTAATTCTAGGATTAAGAAGAATTTTAATTAAGAACACCAAGTTACGAAGTGATTTTGTTTGGGTTTATTTAGAAGATCTATTACCAGATCAAATGATTGAGTATGGAGAAGTCCTACCTAAATCAGGACAAGAAAAAAAATGGTTTAATTTATTAAAACCTAAATTAAAAAAAAGATTAAAAAAAATGGAAAAAAAATAAGATGAAAATAAATGGAAAATCTTATAAGACTATTTGGTTTGAAAATAATTTAGTTAAGATAATCGATCAAACAAAACTTCCTCACCAGTTTGAAATTAAAGATTTAAAAACAGTAAAAGATGCAATTAATGCTATTAAGACAATGGAAGTAAGAGGAGCACCATTGATTGGTGCTACAGCCGCTTATGGATTGGTTTTGTCAATCAAAGAGAAAAATGATTTATCTTTTTTAAAGAAATGTAGTGAGGATTTAATTGCGACAAGGCCTACTGCAATCAATCTTCAGTGGGCGGTAAATAGAATGATGAAAAAATTATCTGGTGTAAATGATAAAGAAATACTAAAAATAGCTTTAAACGAAGCAAAAGCTATCACATTAGAAGATATAGAGTTTTGTAAAAATATTGGTTTGAATGGTCTTAAAATTATTGAGAAAATTGCTAACAAAAAAAAAGATAAAGTAAATATTTTAACTCATTGTAATGCAGGATGGCTAGCCACTATTGATTGGGGGACTGCTACATCTCCCATATATCATGCTCACAAAAAAGGAATTCCCATTCATGTATGGGCTGATGAAACAAGAC
>MDSZ01218916.1_pt1 | contig 15236 bp, 30 predicted proteins | sample 811201 | NCBI WGS metagenome assembly MDSZ01 (sample SAMN05326647, study PRJNA326480) | marine metagenome | isolation source: seawater | place: Indian Ocean: North | collected 2010
CCGTGCCAAGGTAACTCTCCAGCGTAAGCCATTGTTTCTACTTCATGTGACATAATATAATCTCCATTCATTCATTTTATAAGTATATACTACCACAGTTTAAACCGATTGTAAACCCCTAAAATGCATTTTTTTCATTTTTTTTGCATTTTTTTTACCAGCCTTTTTCGGCTTGACGTTGTTTCCAAGCAGCTTCAAATCCAACTAATCCGTAAACTGCTCTTTCATTATTACCCCACATTCTTTTTAGGTATGATTCATATGTTTTTTCCGTTTCTTCGTCTGAGGCATTTGGATGCATCAAAGTACCTTTAACCATCCAGTATAATCTATTTGCTTCCTTACGAACGAACGGTGAACACATGTTTATACTCCTTATATTATATAAAATTATTTATGAAACTTATAAAAATTTGTTAACGGTAACCTAAAAATAAATTTGTTTTAAATCCTATAAATACAGTCATGGCTAAATCTATTTTTACATTACAAATCATCGCTTATATCAGTGTTATTCCAATGCTGCTATATGCTTCGTGGCATCATTACTTGATTGCAATTCTATTTTATTTTTTATTTGGCTGCCTAGGTATGATATTAGGTTACCATAGACTTCATAGTCACAGATCATTTGAAACACCATCTTGGTTTGAAAAACTCATAACACTTTTTGCTACAATGAGTTTAACTGGTCCGGCTATTGATTGGGTTGCCATTCACAGAGCTCATCATAAGTGGCATGACACAGAAAAAGATCCTCATAGTCCAGATCATATGGGAAGATTTAGAGTGCACTTTATGACTATGTTCTCAGAAGTCAGTCCAAAGTTTGCTATGGATTTAATTAGAACACCTTTTTATATGTGGCAAAGAAAATATTATTTCTATATCATAGCTACATATGCTATAGGACTATTCTTTATAGATCCATTTGCTATTATATATGCATGGTTATTTCCAGCTTTTCTTACTATATTCTTTGGTACACTAATCTTAAGTACTTCTCACAGAGATGGCGAAGCACATGATGATTTTGTTTTAGGCATTTTAACATGGGGAGATGCGTTTCATAAGACTCATCATGACAAACCTATGCAAGTAAGGTTACATAAATACGATATAACTGGTTTTATTATTGAGACATTTTTTAAGGTGAAAACATGAATTGGAAAAAGAGAACTGAACTGCCAGTTTACAAACAACTGAAGCAGTTCAAATTTGATCCTAAACTTTTAGTTGATGCTTATGAAGAGTATACCTCAAATAAAGTGTGGGATGGGTTAGGTAATGAATACTCTAATATGTGTGAAACATATACTAAATTACCTAGCATGTTTTTTAAAGACTCAGAATTAGAAGATGTCACTTGTATCACAGAACTAGATTTTACAAAGACGAGCTATAAGCAAATAAGTTTAGTTGAGTTCGATGATACATTTGACTTAGATCAAAGGACCGAAAAGTCAGGAACTAGGTGGGATACAACTGTTGCTAAAAACAATCCAAAAGCTGATGAAAGATTTTTCCGTAAGCGACATACTGACGTGCCGGAATACTTTAATTATGTACTTGACACGATTGGAAGAGATGTAGTCCATAGAACAAGGTTTGCAAATTTATCTCCACAATCACAAGTAAAGCCTCATATTGACTATAATACAGAATATGGCGTAAGGTTACATATTCCTATCATAACTAACGATGGTTGTGTGTTTGGTGGGATAGATCCGGTGACCGGAGAGGCCAACGAAAGGCATTTTCCTGCAGATGGCAGTGTATGGTTTATAAATCCAGGCGTCAAACACTGGGCTAAAAATGATGGGAATGAAGAAAGAATACATTTGATTGTGAGTGTTGACAGCCAGGATATACTTAATGAATGATTTAAAATTTACGAACGTTGAAGATTTTTTAAAAACGCAAACTCAGTCGATAGCATATCTTCCTTTAGCCATACCAAAGTTCAATTTAGAATACATTATCAAAAAGTATGATTTTCATCCACATAATAAATGGCCTGATGCATGGAACTGCTTACCAGTGTGTGGTAAAACAGATAAGTGGGATGCCGATAGTTTCTATGATGCCTATGTAAACAGATACGAACCGGGTGAAGTAAAATGGAATGTACCAGAGTTACAAGAAATATTAAGCTACTATCCTGGTGAAGTAACTCATGCTCAAGTTTTAAATCAAAAAAATACTATTGTTGCACATAAAGATACTCCAATCATTAAGAAACAAGTAGAGCCAAATGGCTTTAAAATACTAATGAATCAAAAATTAGAAAAAAGCTTTTATGTAAAAGTAAGTGGTAAAAGACATTTTATAGAATTGCCTGAAACTACAAACTGTTTTACTATTAATGAACATGAAGTATTACATGGTGCAACTATGCCAGAATACGACAAGTATATTGTGAGTTGCTTTGGCATAATTGATGAAGACAAACATAGTGAATTAATAGACGATAGCTTAGAACGGTATGGTGACTATGGAATATTTTTCTAAAGATGGAATCTTTCCATTAGGTGAATATGACTTTATAGAAACAACTCAATCTAAAACTGAGTATCCTGAAGTTGTAGACTTAGGATATGAAGTAGATGCTAATAAGTTGTATGAAGAATTTGTTGCAATGAGAAAACCAAGTAAGGATCATTATTACTTACAAATGTCTAAAAAGTTTACGTTAGACAGAGATAAAGTAATGAAGAACTTTGAAGACCTAGGTTTTACTCAAGAAAAATATGGAGGCTATGGTTTCCAAAGAGCTGGTGAATACACTAAGAAAGTTATGGATGATTTGCCAGTAGAGTTATTTCGCAAGCACTACACGTTGGCAGAACCTGGATGGGAATCAAAGCTACATTCAGATCATAAAACATTTGAAACACATGGCTTTAGACTAGTCATACCAATGAACACAGATGCTCATATAAAATATAAAGACAATCATTATTGTTTAAAACGAGGAAAGATATATTTTTGGAATATAGTTAGAGAACACGCTGGATGGAATCCTTTAGATCAACAGAGAATAATTATCATGGCGCAAATGAATTCAGATAAGTTAGTTAACAATGGAACAGTACTCAATCCCATCAATATATTATGAAGATGTAAGAATAAACATCTGTCATCCTTTAGATGATTTGCCAAAACAAATCGTAAAAGAAATACTTAATGAGTTAAATGAAGATGATCATGTCTATTCCTGGTTTAATGATTGGGGTGAACGAGATTTATGGTATTGTGTTGTTGCGACAGTAAACGAAAAACCAATTAGTATTGCTGGAGCGAGTAAAGATGGAAAAGTTCTTCGTTATCTTTACACCTTAAAACCATACAGAATAAAATATAGAGGAATAGCACAGATGGACTTTATGAGAGTCTTTGTGAATAAAGCTATAACACCTACTTTATACATTAGTATCCATGCTTTTACTAAGAAACATGAAAAATTAGCTAGATCATATGATAGGCAAATGTTGAGTGGTGTACCAAGAGAACTTCAACCATATGCTGGTAAGTGGAAGTACGAAGGTGTTCGTACATATAGAAATGTAGATCAGCATCATTATAGATTGTACTTGAAAGAATTCATATAAATAGTAACATGTTAGATCCAGATATAATATACAAAAATAAGTACGTAGAGAAATTACGAATTCTTTATTTGTTTTGCGCTATCACTATTGTTGTGTGGGCAATCACTGAAGGAGTATCCGTATTGCAATTCATCTTAGTGTTTTATGGTGGTTTGCTTTTTGGAAGAATAGGATCCGAAGCAGGATTTCATAGATACTTTTCTCATAAGTCATATAAGACTACGAAGTTTAAAGAAAAATTATTGCTTTGGTGGGGAACTGTTTTAGGTGTAGGAAGTTGTTTATCCTGGGCTACGATGCACAGGTTGCATCATAAAGATGCAGATACAGAAAATGATCCGCATAGTCCTCATGTAGATGGTTGGATAAAACCTTTCTTTGGTATACCTAGCTCAAAGAATTATGACCATAAAATAACAAAAGATTTATTAAAAGATAAAACTCAAATCTTTACGCACAAGCACTATTTTAAAATTAATTTACTTTGGATTATTTTGTTATCTGTTGTTTCATATGTTCTTGGAACAATGCTACCTCTTATTTTATTTTTTTCTATGGCTTCGCTATCTCTATGGCTTTTGTATGGCATAACAAATACTATAGAACATGAGTTTGGTTATAGAACATATGACGTAAAAGATCAAAGTAAGAATCAGCCTATACTTAGATTGTTGTGGTTAGGCGCAGGACTTCACAATAATCATCATTACAAATCTAACTCTTATACTTTTAATTTAAGAAAGAACTGGTGGGAGTTTGATTTTGATGGCTGGATTATCAAACAATTTTTTCTAAAGGAGTCAAGAGATGCCTAAGTACGGATTGCTTCTGTCTGGCGGAATAGACAGTTTAGTGTTGCAACACATGTATCCGGATGCAGTTAGATATCATTTTTCACATCCTTCAGACGCTGACTTATCCGGACAAGATAGTGTAGAAACCATAGATATATCATCTTATAGTAATGATGAAAAGCATATAGGAATGCAAGTAAAGACCACATCATTGCTTGCTGACAGCGATCGAGGTTTAGACAATATCTATTACGGGTATCATTTACCATATAGTCAATTAGATGGAATGGTTGGCGCTGGAACAGAAGGTACAAATGATTTGTTAAAACCTTTAGCAGCACTTAATTGGCAGAAGCACGATGTAATTAGATATGCTTCTCAAAATAATATTGATTTAAGAAATACAATTTCATGTTTGCATGAAAGAACTCATGCTGGTTGTGGTGTCTGTTATCAGTGTTTAGAAAAACAAATAGCTTTACAGAAACTTGATTCTGAAGGCTTTGATTATTCCAACGTTATTTAGCAACACAACCTACAATATGAACTCGTTCAAAATCTAGTGTACAATTCATAGCAGTGTGGTATTGTCTAGTGTCTATCCAATAAGGATAGCCATCTGCAGGAATATGTTTTAATATATCATTAATCGTTATAAAACAATGTTCGTGTGTATGCACAGCAAGATGAACTCTTGGTGTTCTGTCCCAATGATAGCTGTAACACTCTTTCGGTTTTAGTTTCATAATTCTAGTTCTATAAAGATCATTCTCTTCTATAAATCTGGTTATCTCCCAATCGGGATCTGTGTTTGTATGTATAAAATCAGTTTCTTCATAACCAGCGTGCCATTCTATCTTACCATCACCTGTAAAGTATGATCCGTCAGGTGACTGTAACGACAATTGATTTCTTTCACCCCAACCGTGTTGTTCAACTAGCCAGGATAATTCATCTCGTATTTTTTCTATATTATAAAAGGTTTTCTCTAATTTTATCATATCCGCTTACCTGTAAAGAAATAAAGAAAGTGTAATTGTTATCAGCTGTAGTATATGCATGATGCCACTTTTCTGTGTCTGCAACATATATTCTACCAGCTTCAACATTTTCTTCTCTAATATATTTACCCTTTAACTCATCCCAAAAACAAAAATGATAATTATCCGGATCATTTGTTCCCCATAATCTTAAGTTATGAAATGGATGAAACACATCCATATGAGGAAAGAATTTTGCTCCATTGTGCCACCTTAAAAGATTGCACCTACCAAAGTGTTCTTTAAAAATCATGAGAGGTTGTAGACTTTTCATTTCTTTAAAAGCAGGTGTAGGTTCAGTAAACAAAGAATCTACTAATGGAAAGTCTGGATTGTGTATGCACCAAGTATCCATAGGCCAGTTTGATGGATTAGGATATACATCTTTTGGATAATCTACTTTAGGTAATGTTAAAGCCATTCCTGTTCGTGGAAGATCTGTGTGCATAGGACCCCACTGTTCGAATTTATTTTGATAGTATTTTATTTCTCTATCAAATAATTCTAAATCAATCTTTATGTTAGTTGGTATTAGATTTTGTGTATGCAAATCATAATACTTATCACCTAATGTTTCTTGACTGTGCCACAATTCTCTAAATTTTTCATACTCAGGATCACCGCCAAGTTTATCATAAAAGCCTTCATTCACATGTTCTTTAATTTTTTCTCTGATGTCTTCATAATCTTTATCCATAATGGATATCTTAAAAAGTATTCTATCTTGCCCATCATTAACCACACCATGTGGAAGTGTTGTATTAAATAAAGCAGATTTATAAAGGTAACTGAATCTCGATTTTGGATCAGGCCTTTCCTCTAACACACCCTCGAATGTAGCAGGTGACTCTTCTCCTTGAACAATAAAATTAAGTGAGCATTTTGTGCCAAGATCTACATGTGTCATTAAATATGAATCTGCATCAAGAGTATAGAACCTAGGCCTATAGTCTTCAACATAATCTTTTAATCCTAAATCTGACATGATTTGATCTGCATAATCCCATTGCTCTAACCGACTCAGTCTCCAGTTAGTAGCTGGTGCATATCTTACATCGCTGTATTTGTCTAAACTGTCTTTTACTTCGTTAAACTTATTTAGACACTTATCAATATCAATGTCATATTTTAACTCGTATATGTGCCTATTGTCATGTTTCGGCTTTGGATAATTCATTCTCTTCTTCTTTAGTTTTGTACTGCCACTCATCGGTGTGGCCAACTGACCACTTAGGTTCTAATTCAACTGCATAATTTTGTGTACAAACTTTGAAGTCTGGACGTTCTAATTTATCTGGAGTAAGTGAACTATCTCTCCATATTACTCTATTATTTGGTTGCGCTGCAAACTGACCATTATCAAGTCGTATGACATTAAACGATTTATGCTCTGGATCGTGCTCACTGAAATTGGTATCGAGGACGGAATGATCACGGTGGGCGTTATCAATTGTGAATTCATACTCTCCGGGGTGCATACGTTTATCCTTACCGAAAAACTCGCAGCGTGACAGTATTGGCTTTTCCACAACTGTGACATCATAATCAAAGCAATCCCAAAGCTGAAGAACATCCAAAGGTAAAAGATCACCATGATCCGTTTTCCATACAAATGCCGAGATAGGTAGTTTATCATATAATGCTCCATAGTCTGTTAATAATGTTTCAAAATACAATGCTTTATACATTGTACTCTTTACGCTAATCCAAATTCCTGGTGTAAATTCGCCATGCCCACGTTCTAAATCGTATAAGTACTCTTTGCGAACGTAGACATGGACGGGGGGTAACGGGTGTACTAAAAATGCCAAAAAATCATCCTTTACTTTTCTTCAGTTCTTCAATTAATTCTTTCCAAAATTTATTACGTGCATCAGTGGATATTCTATATTTTTCATGATGCTTGATTATCTCTATATAATGTTCTATTGTAACAGGGATACTCATGGTGCAAGATTCATTATGGTCGGACCAAAAGTTGAAGCCGCCCATAATAAGATGCCGAGACCTACAACACCTATAATTGCCCATTTCATTTTAAAATCATCAACAATCATTTTCATAGCAATAAGTTCGTTTCCTAGAATTCTTAGTGATATTTCCATCTTGCCTTCAGGCATATCGATAGGTGCGTTTTTAAGGTCGTCAGCCATTTAATCTCTCCGATCTGTACTTCTCTGGGTTTAACATTTTATCCCAAGACGGTCCTACGTTTTGCCAATAAGACTCACTCTTAGGCGACATAATAAACCATAGTACAAAAAATAGTAATATTAAAATTGATACTAAACTACTTTTCCACATCAATACATGTCTCTATATATTGTCTATATATTACTTTTGTAGACATTGGGTTATACTCAACTTTTGCTATAGGATTCTCCATTGCTTTTCCAAAACACTTGTTCCAGGATTGACCAGGAAATCTATATCGAGGATTCTCTTTTAAAAATTCTCGTAGTAGAGCTAGTTCTAATTCTCTCTTAGCATTCCTTTTCTTCTCCATACAATAGGCAGCTTTGCCCCAATCGTATGTATCAAAATTTTCTTGTTTATAGTCAGCCATGCATTCTGCTGATACGTATGTTGCCATGATAAAAGGTATAATATAAATTAATTTCATTTCACTTTCTTTCTAATTTGATAATGGGTTGTTTAATGCTTCCTGTAATTTTTCACCTAGATCTTTTTCTAAGGTTTTCATATCTGCTTTTAAATCTCTATCAGATTGACGAATACCGGCTTCTACCTCACGGATAGATGCAGTAACATCTTTCTGTAGTTGATTCATTTCATTTCGTATTCCTTCAAGAGTATCACCGATACTTGATTGAGTGGTTTTTATACGAGCCTCTGATGATTCGAGATTTGTGCTTATCTTATCGCGTAAGTCAGCCATTGTGTCTTGATTATCTTTCAGTACAACTCTAAATCTCTCTTCAAACTGATCTAATTTTGCGTATACAGTATTACGTAATCGCCTAACAGTTTCTTCTGCTTTAGCTACCTGTTCATCCAAAACTCTTACCGCTGTTTCTACTCTTTCTACATCACTGGCAAGATCTTTACGTATTTCTACGGTATATGCAATTGCATCTTCTAGCTTTTGCAGCTGTAACTCATTAGCTGCTGCTATCTCATCTACATCGACATTCTGTATAATTTCTTTCATATCCATGTAGTCTTTATAAAATTCAAATCCTCCCCATGCTGCGCCGCCTAAAGTAGATAGTGCAGTAAGAACGGCAAACATCTTGCCGCCCTTAAAAGTCATTCCTCCAAATTCGAATTCAGCCATCCTATTCTCCTAGCTTAATTTCTATACCTAACACTGCTCCATTTCTTGTAGGCATTGCAAAAAAGTCTTTATATCCGAGTTTTAACATTGGTACAATATCTGCTTCATTTTGTTCATATCCAGTGGCCAATCCACCTTGGACGTGCCAATCATCATTAATATTGTATTCGTATCCTCCATAATAACTCATCTGACTTATACTATTATAATATGCTCCAGCAATAATATTATTACATTTACCATGTACACCTGGATGCACGCTATTCGTGTATTCTTCGTTTATGTGTGCGCTTAATGCGATACTAAACGAAATTAATCCGCATGTAATCATTCTTCAAATTGTAACTCTCTTAGTTGTTTAATTTCTTTTTCTAATTTTATAACTTCAAGTTGCTTTTTGCGTAGTTCCAATTCATATAGTCTATTACAATCTATTCTACTTTTCGCTCTTTTACCAAGGGGAACTGTTATCCTGGCATACACACCGATGTCTGAACTTTTAACATCGTCATAATAATTATTCATAGGGTCGTAACCACCCTTATCAAGTATGCCAGTCACACCAAACTCTAAGTTCGTAGCCGAACCTATAGCATTAGTGCAATCAAGCTCACCTGCTCTAAATTTATCAGATTGATGACTACCTGGGGCTCCAGGCAGTGCTAGATTTAAAGAACTCGATTCAGCCAAAACTGCTGTGGCTGTAATGATTCCTAATAGCAAAAATAAAATACTATAATATTTCAATCTCATCTCACCTTATTCTAGAGCAAATTTTACTTTTAACTCCTGTCGATATTACATCTTGTTTTAATTGTTTAGATACTGTACATATAAATTCTGCGATCTTTGCATCTTTTTCTCTAATATAAACATCGAATGTTTTATGTTCTAAATAACCAATTTTAATGATCTTGTCCGTAGAAGCGAAAGGTATCTTTTTCCATTCTGAGTCAAAGACTTGAATTTCGTAATATTTTGTGTCATTTCTACGGTTCCACATTTTCATTGTAGTTACTAAAACATTATCAACAAAAGCTGGTCTCAATTCAGGGTATGTAGGTGTTAATTCATGAGCTGCAGCACTAGTACTAACTAAAACTGCTGCGGCTATAATTTTTACAATCTTCATATTAATCCCACTCTTTGCCGAGCACTATTGACAGACCACGCCTCTATGCCAAGCAGAGAACGCGCAGTTTAGCGCCCCTGCACTTCAATCGGCAATACACTCCGCTACAACATTAGCTTTGTATTCACCACCAGGTAGAGCTTTGTCTACGCCGTAAGTGACACTAGATTCAACTTCAAACCAAGTCGAACCAGCTACTGATAAGTCATATTCGGTGTGATTGTCATATTCTACTTTAGCAGCTTCATAACCTGACATACCAGTGTCAGATGTAGAGGAAACTGTTACTTCACCATCCCATGTTAATGAGTCTGTAAGTGAAGGGCTAGTAGAAAAAGATGTTGGCCAAGAAATCTTGGCTGTGTAATAATCGGCAATGGAAACATCATATCTAATGATGGGCTTCACACCACCATCAGCCGGAGCAGTATTTAGCTCGTCTGGATCGGGGTTGCCATATACACCAGTTACGTCTGTATATATTGAGCACTTAGATGTTACATTACCAGTAATTGGCGAATCAACCGCATATGCAGTTGTAGCCATCAAAACAGCACTCAACACGGTTAAAGATTTGAACATTTTTTTATCTCCTTGTTCTAATCGTATTGTGAGCGAACCATTTTCTTATGATTAGCGTCTGACGCTAAATTTCTCAACGCTCTCCTGTTATCAGGAATTGTTTTATCTTCTAGTTTTAGTTTATCCTGGTATTCACCACCAGGGATGGTTATAATGTAATAAGGTTCAATCTTTGGTACTTGAGCAAGAGCTTCTAAAATTGTGTTTTGAGCAGATGTATTAACTATAGCCTCTAATGTATTTTCTGCGCCTAGTTGTCTTTCCAAATCTTCTTCCTGCTCTTCCTCTTCCTCAACTACTTGTTCCTCTTCTTCTGGTTTATCTGTTTCTTTGTTTAGTTCCGATTGTACCCATTCGTCATAATATGGATCTTCCGGTGTTAATTCTGTCTCTAACGACTCTAAGTATTTATATAAAGCGTCTTCATAACCAGGGCATTCAGGATCTAATAAAGGTGTAATTGTACAGACCATCAGTTCTTCGTTTATATCTAGCTTGTAGTTATAAGTTACAATTGCATCTGAAACTGTTCCTTCACCTTCTACAGCAATTTCTCCAGGACCCCACTTTGTTGAATTAATATATGGGAACCTAAAATATTTTGTAATCGTTCCACCGTCATTGCCAGTTGGCCAGTTATCGGTATGTTCAAATACGTAACCTCCATCAACTGGATTTTCATTTCTTATGTGCACATCTGTTTCTGTATCTACGGGTTTTCCAAGTGTGTATCTGTAAGCCAAGCCTCCAATGTCTAACGTAATCCAAGGGGGAGATGCGTCGTATAAGACATTTCCCATGTCCCACTGCGTTCCAGTTGCCGCAGCATTTGGTGTTACTCCATACGTAATATCAGAGTAACAATAAGAGGAGGAGGCCACCAACAGTAGCGCCGCCAAAGAGAGTTGACTTTTCATCTTCATCTATATTTTCTAAAGGATTCCAGGATTTTTCTCCTTCATCCGGTTTTTTCTCTTCATTAGCAAGCCATGCCGCTTTCGCTGCATCGCCGATCAAACCATCATAAGGACAAGGTGTACCAGCATTCATCATAGCATCAAATACTCTTTCGTCTTGACACATGACAGATACTGCAGCAACTTTCATTCCCATATCATAAAGCGTTTTTGCATTCTTTAGTTTTTCACAGTTCATATCTCGTATAGTTTTACCAGCAGAGATACCTAATATCTGTGTTTGAACCGCGCCTGCCACTCCAACTGTACACAAGTCTGAGTTGGATGTATTAATTGAAGGTGATATTGCAGATGGCGGTGGAGACTCTACTTTAGTTGTAGAGTTAGAAGTTGAATCTACTGTGCTATCGTTATAATTTTCAGTAACGATTTTATCAGTTGTTGTGGCTTCTTGAGCCATTGATATGTTAGCAACAAATATCAGTGCTGCTAGTGGTACTAGCTTTCTTAACATAGTATACTCCAGTTAATATAATATACTAGTCTATTTATAACGTATCAATATTTGATTTAGGCAACCAATTTGTACATTTAGCTCCTATCAATTCATAACCTATTTTAAGCATGTTTTCTTCTTGATATTTTGCTTGATTATTTATTGCCTGCCAACATCTTTCTTCGGTAGGATATTTTACATGCGCATGTAACACCTGACAGTTCATATAATTATGTGGTTTGTCTGCCAAGCATACTAAAATAGCTGCTGTGAATAACATTTAGTCCTCCTTAATAAAGTAAAATGGGGAGCTAACCGTAGCCCCCCGCGCACTTATTACGTAGTGACCCGTAGATTAGAAGCTAAAAGTTACGCCGACTTCTACGTCTGACATGTCTTCTGCTTCAAGGTCGTAACCTGTTTCACCATAAACTGATGAGGTTATACCTAACAACTCTAGGCTATACTTTGCAGTAAAGTCTACAGTTGGATTTACTTCGTTATTCATTGTGAATTCATTATTCCAGAAAACAATATCTGTACTTGCTTCAAAAGATGCGCCCCATTGTGCGTAGCCAACTTTTGGAGTAAGTGTTACTGTCATATCTTCAGTTTCAACATTGTAACGATTATCGAGTTCTGCACCAATTGAAACGCCAGTGTTGCCAATCTCTGCTGCAGAGACTGCTGTGCCTAACGCTAAAACTGATGCTGTTGCTAATGCTGTTAATTTCATTATTACACTTTCCTTATGTGTGTGTTACTTTCTATTCCAAATTTCATATAGAACCCAAACTGCGATCAAACCAACGAGGCCCTGAGAACCTAACATATTAATAATTCCACTGACGTTATCAATGACGCTCGAAGTTGGCAGGAATGGCATGCTACCGAGGCCTAATACCTCTAGTACAATCATTAACGCTGCTATAGATAAACCTACTTCAGCTAGTGAACCTGCCCATGATTTTACCTTGTTTAGAATTTCCATTTAAAATTTTCCTTCTACTATTGATCGCCACACTTCTGTTGCTAGGCAGTGGCCGCCCCCTGTGTTAGGCCGCTAGGGCGTAACCAGATGGTGCAAAATTATCGTTTGCATTTATTGTTTGTAAACTTGCCTACATGTCGATCCTAATGTCAGCCCCATAGAAACACATTCGTAAATGTGCTTTTGGTGGAGCTGCTGGGCACCGCCCCCAGGTCCATATAAACGTTATAGCGTCTACGTTGTTATTTACCAATAGTTAGTAAAATTATACTCCCATTTCTGGAATATATTTGATTGTGATATATTTATCACAGTCCATTGTCATGCACATATAACTGTATAAGTGCATAGTGCAAGATTTTCATTAAGTCTTTTCTTGCGTCTTCTCTTGTACCCTTTTTACCATAACGGTTAGAGTACTTATCTACATTTCCCATGCAGAATCCTGTACCGTGTCCACGGTCTATAATTACTTCAGTAGATTGAAATGTATTAGTGCTATAGTGACCATCATATGTAGCGTCTACGTATTCTTTCATTTCATTAAGATACAAATCTTCATCAAACTTATAATCTATTTTTCTTATCACAGCTTCTCCGGTGTTAATATCAATTTCAAACTCTTCACCGTTTTCGTCTGTGTCGTAAACCATGAGTGTTTTTACTTTTTCTTTTGCCATAACCTAGTTCTTTCATTATTTTCATACGTTCATCATCAGTATACTTCATCCAATTTGCAATTTGATTTGAAGTTCTACCACAACCAATACATTTACCATCTTCTATCTTGCATATCTGAACACAAGGAGAAACATACATTAGTCAAGCGCATAGAATAAATGGTTTCCTATCACTTTTTTCAATTCATATTCGTATGACCACCAAGGGTTTACATAATTAGCGTGGTAAAATTGAGCTCCTTGAGTAGGATCTTCAGTGTTACCAAGCATCACGTCTCTTGCAATAACTGTAGCATCATTCCATGCTTTTCTTTCTCTTGGTTTTACGTCTTTTACAACGTGTGTCCAGCTAAATTGCTTTTTTTGATATACAACATCACATACATTGTTAGGCCATTCATCATGTGCTACTCTATTCATAGTCACATGAGCTACTGCTATCTGGCCTTCCCATCTCTCACCTCTAGCTTCATGATATATGTTCATTGCTAAACACTCATGCTGCTGAGGATCAACTGTAGGCATTGACATCATTGCAGTCAATGCTACCATAGTTACACCTGCCATAGTTAATAATCCGCTTCCTAATGCTATCCAAAATTTCATTGGTATTTATTCCAACTGTTATAATTGTACTATACTACCACATTTCAAACTAAAAGTAAACCCCTAAAATGCATTTTTTTCAAGTTTTTTTATACCTAAAGCCCAATTTTCAGCAGCATCTTCTACATATCTAACAGATTTACTAGGAAAATCCTCTGTAAAAAATTGCTTTTCATTTTCATCGAAATACTTAATGAATGCAAACTCTTCTTTAAAGTTCATCCACACTTCAGCATATCCTTTACCTGGAGGATCTGCCCAATACGTTGAAAGTTTACGGCTTGACAAGGTATTTCTCCACCATACTTAATAGATCATCATACTTGGCTACTTCATCTAATTCTTTTTCAATCTCTTCAATGATGTCGCCATGTTCTCCAATTCCTGCTGGATGATTAAGTAACACTTCTACGTTTGCTAAATGCTTATCTACATGACCTTTTGCATGTGATACAAAGCATTCTAATAGTCTTTCTCTCATGAGGTAAACTCCTTTGCTTTGGGATAAATGTTTCCAATGGCTTCAGCTACCGCCACAGCTAATTCCATATGTTCTTTTTGAGTACCGTTGGCTGATCGTAATTCAATGTAATGAATCCAACTTCGTATAGTCCCGTTGACGTATAATCTTGATGCAGTGTTTCCTTCAGGAAGAACTGCTCTGGCTTGTTCTTTTGCGATTCCATTTTCTATTGCCCACTTATATGCATCTTTTGCAGCTCTAATCACATCGTTCTGTTTAGCGTCCCATAACATTTGTAATCGTTCATCTTTAGACTCTAAACTATTTTGTCTGTTTTTTTCATCTTGCAACCTAGCTTCTCTTAAAACAAAAGTGTCATTAAGATCCCTGTAATCAGCATACCGCTGAGAAAACTCTTGAAATGAAAACGATCTGTGTCTGAGGAGCTGCCTTGCAATGTCCCTTGTTGTTTCGATTTCAATGCAGGCTGATGCCATTTCGAATGGTGACCAGTGCTTGTGTTTGATGAGGTAATTAAGTAACTTTGACGTTGTCTTGGTGTTAGCTTGGTTCGATGGGTTCGAGACACGGGCGCAATACGCGATTGTATCCTGGATGTTGTCGAG
>MDSZ01068740.1_pt1 | contig 15235 bp, 16 predicted proteins | sample 811201 | NCBI WGS metagenome assembly MDSZ01 (sample SAMN05326647, study PRJNA326480) | marine metagenome | isolation source: seawater | place: Indian Ocean: North | collected 2010
TCTATTAACTTCAGTGATAACATCTTCTGGATATTTGATTTCTTTAGAGTTTACTTTTATAATTACATCATTTATTTTTACTCCTTTCCTTGCAGCAGGTCCTTTTGGTAATATATTTATAATTTTAGCACCATTTGAATAATTAATTTTCTCCTTATCTTCCTGATTTAAATATGTTAAACTTACTCCTATTATAGGATGGATTGCCTTGCCATCTTTTGCTAATTGATTGGCAATTCGAATTGCCTCATTAATTGGAATTGCAAACCCTAAACCTGCTCCTGGACCAGTTCTTATAAGTGTATTTATACCCACTACTTCCCCATATGCGTTAAGTAGCGGTCCTCCTGAATTCCCTGGGTTAATTGCAGCATCAGTTTGAATTAAGGGAATTCTTTTATTTGCAATCCCCAATTGAGAAACATTCCTATTTAGATTGCTAATTATTCCAAGAGTTACCGTTTTCTCTAGTCCATATGGATTGCCAACTGCAATAGCCCAATCGCCTACTGTTAGTGTTTCGGAGTCGCCTATCTTTGCTACAGGCCATTGTTCATACCCATTTAATTTAATCACCGCAACATCGGTTAAATAATCTTGTCCAATAACTTGTCCATTAACTCTTCTACCATCAGACAAACCAATAATAAGCTTTTCACTATTTTCGATTACATGAGCATTTGTTAAAACTAATCCTTTATTGGAAAAAATAAATCCACTCCCTTGTCCTTTTTGAACGTTGACTTTAGGAGGGTTGTTTAAAGGATTATTAAAAAAACGTTCAATATATGGGTCTAATAAGAGCTGTGGAGGTAATAGAGTTATTCCTCTAGGAATGATTTTTTTGCTCGTCTCTATAGTTACAATAGCTGGACCACTTTTCTGAAGAGCCTCTGAGACAAAAGATTTTTTAGTTAAAAAGTATCCTTCACTTTGCTGGAATTGGTTTTTAGCTTTTTTTTCTAGAGAATTTACTGCTAAGAAGGAACTGCTGATAAGTAAGAAAAAAATTCCTATTTGGCTAAATCTTTTGATGTGAGCTCTTAATTGCATTTTTGCAAATTTTTTTATTTAAGACTATGCGACAACCTCTTCCTTAAAAACGGTATTTTTAACTCTTATCATGATTAATCAAGTCTCTTTTTGGGCAGGCGCAGTGTTATAGCACTATCTCTAGGCTATCATCACTTTCCCAAGCCACCTTGATTATGAGATTGTTATAATAAAAGAACTTAAGTCACTTTCTAACCTGAGGCTGTTAAACCGAACAATCTTATGACAGAAGATGATGAACGCTTTAGTGCCACTTTTATATTTTTTGGCAATAACCCTGCTTTTACTGCAAGCCTTTAAAGTAATGTCTCGTGGACTAATGTCGATAAATTCAAAATCCATCAAAACCGATAAATCTAATTCTGACCGCACTGGTTTGTTAACCGTTCACCCTGAATTATTGAATCAAGAAGGGAAGCTGACAGATGAGGACTTGCTTACAGTTCGTTTTTCGGATGATCTTGAGCCTCCAGATTCCATCAATGAATAGAGTTATGTCAGACCTTAAATGATTGACACTATCAAGAAACCTTAACGGAGTTAAATTGTGGATCAAAGAACACGCATTGTTGTTTCAGTCTTAAAGACTTTGAAGTTGCCTCCTAGATTTAGGGTGCGAATTGTTAAAGAGGATCCTATTAGACTTGAGTTGAGCTTGACTCCTGCATATGGTAAAAATCCTATCCAAGTTGGATTAGTTGAATCTCTTGACTTTGTTGCTAGACGTGATCGAGAAGGGAGAATCCCCAGAGACTTGCAAGGCACATGGGATTGGACAGTCAGACATGGCAAGGTAAGTACTGGTGGGTGGAATCCTTACCTTAAAGAGGCCTTGCAAACAATGTTTGAGACAGGACTTCCTGCAATTATTTATGAAGAGCTCACAGGAGAGGATTATCATCCTGTGGATGGATCAAAGCATGTTAGATGATAGTTGAAAATATATTTCTCTTGTCATCACACACCTTTGAGTTTATTTCTGGCTAGAGTTATTATTTATAAAAACTAGTATTACGATCAATGTCTAAAAATATCCCACCTAAATATGGTTTTGTTAATTATGCTGAGATTTGGAATGGCCGCTTGGCAATGCTTGGGATAGTAGTTGCACTAAGTACAGAATTATTAACTGGACAGGGAATTTTGGGTCAGATTGGTTTTGGGTAATTTAGGAAAAAACTTTTTCGATTAAATTGCTTGTTATTTGATGTGACGACTGCATCGATCCCTAGTTATTCAGTAAACGAATTAAATCAAGCAATAGGAAAATTGCTGTCTCAGGGGTTTGCTCCGAAGTTCTTTTTACATGCAACTGTTTCTAAGACACAGTTAAAAAATGGACATTTATGGTTAACTTTAACTGATGGTAAATCAACTATTACTGCTGTTGTTTGGTCCTCCACTCTGCAAAAAGTAAATTTCCAACCTATTGATCAAGATGGAGTTGAGATTTTAGGAAAATTAAATTTTTGGGAGACGAGAGCAAGTTTAGTTGTTCAAGTATTAGATATTAAGCCTAGTATTTCAACTGTTCTACGAAAATTTGAAGTCGTTAAAAAGCTTTTGTTAAAAGATGGATTAATATCTAATGAACGGCGTAGACCCTTACCTGAATACCCCAAGGGTGTTGCAATTCTGACAAGTGTTCCTAGTTCTGCTCTTGCAGATATTCTTCGAACAGCAAAAGAACGTTGGCCTTTAACCAAGATTATGGTTTTTCCGACTCCCATGCAAGGTGATGTGTCGCAAAAGATTCAGGATATTCTTCAGCAAGTGATTGATTTGAGAATAAAGCTTGATATACAAGCGATTGTTCTTGCCAGAGGCGGAGGTAATAGAGAGGATCTTATGGTTTTTGATAATGAAAAGTTATGTAGAACTTTAGCTAATCTTCCAATACCACTTGTTACAGGCATTGGTCATGAGGATGACCTGACTGTGGCTGATCTTGTTGCAGATCATAGATCTGCAACTCCAACAGCGACTATCGTTGATTTGTTGCCAAGTAAAGATGTTGCGAGAAATAATTTTTTTCAAATTAAGCAAAGGCTTAAAGATTACTCTGCGATTATTATTGGTAATGAAAAACAAAGATTGTCTGATTTGTCATTGAATTGGAAAGAGCAATCACCTATAAATTATATCTTTAAAAAGAGAGATTTTTTGTCTCAAAGAAGTCAATTGCTAGTTGCATTGTCTCCGCAGAGCTTATTGAAAAGGGGCTTCTGTATATTGTCTAATCAGCAAGGTGTGCTTATTCAAAGTGCAAAGAAGATTCAAACTAATGATAATATTATTATTCAGTTAATAGATGGTTCCCTTAAATCAAAGATAGAAGAAGTTAATCTAGAGAGTAAACATTAATGTCTAAGTTACCAAAAAATTCTAATCAGATAGATTCTGTTCAAAAAGATTCTAAATCAGTAGATAATAAGAATTCTTCTAATAGTGAATTGATTAATACATTGCGGGACAAGATATCTAAATTATCTTATGAGGAGTCATTGGAAAAGCTGGAATTCTTATTAGATCAAATGAAAAGTGAAAGAATGCCTATTAACGAATTAAAACAATCTTTTTTAGAAGGAAGCTTATACCTAGAGCATTGTGAGAATTTGCTAGATAAAGTAGAGCAAGAAGTTTTTCAGATTGAGTTAGAAAAATAATCTGCAAAATCATTCTATTTCTTCAACAGTTACATCAATTGTTTTATCACTTGCAGGAACAGTATCATCAGAAGATTGGTTGTCAAATTGTGTCACTCCACATAAAGGACATTCCTGAAGATTACCAAAATAAGTTGTTCCACATGAACTGCATTTGCTTGTGCGTAATTGAATGATTTTCCACACAATCCACCCAAGACCCGCTATTAATATTGGGGCAACTAAACTGAAAATGAGGATACTACCAGTTAAATCTATTAAAAATCTCCCTAAAGAATTCGGTAAAAGAAAAATTAAGATTAGTCCTATTGGAAGAATAAGAGAATTTTTATTCATCTTAAATCTTAATTTTTATTGTTCTTGTTCTTTGATGCCTATTCAGCTGGCTAGTTGCTAGTACTACACTCCAGCATTGTCCAAAATATATTATTAAACCAACAATCCAGATCCATAATGTTAGAACTAGCACACTGCTAATTAATCCATAAGCTTGGAAACGAGAACCTAGAGAGAGAATTGTTCTACTAACGGCTGAGTTTAATATTGTGAGCAAGATTCCAATCATAATTGATCCAGGAATTAGAGGTTTCAATGGAACTCTTCTTCTTGGAAGAATAGCTTGTAGTAATAAAGCTATTGCAGTAAAACCTATTAGTGGTAAAACTACTTGCCCTACTTCTATTCCAGGCACCTCAATTATTGCTAAAGTTTGCGCTATTTCAGGACTAGTATTTTTTAAATCTTGCCACACTGCTCCTGGAATCATTTGTATATAAGAACTGATTTCATCAAGTACCATTAAAAATCCAACTAGTAATACTACTAAAAATGCTTCTATTCGATTTCTAATAAACTGAAATGCATGAATATGGAAAGCATTATCTGAGTTTCTAGAAGGCAAGGCATCTTCCCAAAGTCTGTCCGCGCCTCTTTGTAAAGTTAAGTATGCATTTCCAGCAGTAATCAATAGAAATGTTGCCCCTAGTAATCCTGCGCCAAAACGTTGCCTTACTAATTGTTCCAAAGTACTTTTAACTAAATCAACAACTGAAGAAGGTAATACTTGTGCTGCTAATCCAATAATTTGTTCATCTAGACCTTGTTGCTTTCCTAAAAACCAAGAAGCCACCGAAAGTGAGATTATTAGTATCGGGAAAAAAGACTGTAGGGTGTAGTAAGCAAATGCCGCACTTAGATCGACACAATCACACCTATTCCATTTTTGAGATGCTTGCCATATGCTTCTAACAAACCAGTTGAATTGGCGTTTCCATCGACTTACCACTCTTTGTCTATAGAAGCTCGAATTTATTTTAACGGTTTGTGAGTACTTTTCTTGATAAGAGCTTTTCATATGTCCCGATTTAGGACATTAAGATATCTCCCCAAGGGCTCAATTTTTCTAGATGACTTTTAGATAAGGCTGTAATTAGGGGGAAGTTTACAGCAGACAAATCCTGTCCTGGATATAAGTCATAAGGATTAATGTCTAACCAATTAATTTCACATTTTAATTCAGTGAGGATAAGCCATGATGCTGCGATATCCCAGATTTTTGGAGTAGATTCAATTGCACCAAAAGTTTGACCAGTTGCAACAGTCAACATATTTAAGCTAGATACACCTAATAGACGAATTTTCCCAGGGAAAGTCTGATTAGGACTTTTTCTTAAAATATTTATTGAACGGCTACATAGTGATACACATTCAGTTCTTGATTGAAGTTTCTTTTCTGATGATATTGACTCTCCGTTTATCCATACTCCTTGGCCTTTTATTGCTGTAACTCTTTGTTTAAGTGCAGGTATATCTAAAAAAGCAGATTGAGGTTCACCATTAATAAAACGAGCAATTGAAATAGCCCAGTGAGGTATGCCAGCTGCAAAATTAGTTGTTCCATCTAAGGGGTCTACAACCCAAAAAGCTTTTGAATCAGGTACTTTTTTAGATCCTTCTTCGCTGAGAATACCTTCTTCACCATTAGTAATTTCTTTTAGACCTTGCACAATATTCTTGTCACTCCATCTATCACAGTTGGTGATTAAACTTCCATCATCTTTTGTTTCTGCATTGATGTTACCAAAGTCTAAAATTTGTCTTTTTGCAACCTTATCAATTAATTCATTGACACGGTTGATTTGAAATTCACTAAGACTCACTTGGTTATATTTATCCATTACTTAATTATAATAACTGTGAGGAATATTTTTTGAGTTTCACTTAGATCCTTCATTTTTCAATACTTGATTAATCTTATTAATACCAGTTTGCAGGCTTAATTTTGCCAGACTAGAATTGTAATCTGTTATTGCTTCAATATGATTCACTTCTGCCTGTGTTAAATCCCTTTGATTTGTTACTACCTCTCTTTGCGTGGTAATTCCAGCCTTTAATCTTATTAAAGCCAGTCTAAGAGACTCTTTAGCAGAATCAACTTCGAGTTTAGTGTTGCTAATATTTTGTTCTGCTATTTCAAGATTAAAGAAGCTTTCTTCAACTTCATGACGAATTTCATTTTCCTTTAAGATTAATTGAGCAAATAGCTCTTTTTGCTTTTCTTTTTTCACTTTAGTTAACGCTTTTACTGAACCACCATTAAACATTGGCCAATCAACTTGAAGACCGATGGTATTACTTTGAGTGTGAATATTATTACTAGAATTTGGAGATGCAACTCCTGCTTCACCCTGAGCTGTGGATAAACTAAATGTATTAAATAAGCTTAAGGTAGGTTTATTAGATCCAGATGATGATTTTATTTGGTTATTATTAATTGATATCTTAATCCTTTCCTTTTCTATTTCCTCGCGAACTTTAAAAGCAGCCTCGATGCTTTCTGAAAGAGAGATTTTCCACTGTCCAATTAAATCTGTTTTTCCGTTAATTATTGGATTTGCTTGTCTATTAAGGTTCAGTATTTTTGCTAAAGAGCTTTGGTTAATATTTTTTTCCCCAACTTTTTTAATTAAAAACTGCCTATCCTTTGCTAATTGTGCTTTGGCCTCTAAGACTTCAAATTTTGTGCCAATACCTGATTCAAGGCGTATTTCTGCTTCTTTTAATGAAGTTTCAGAGATCTCAATAGATTTTTTTGCTATCTCAACATATTCGTTTGATCTTTGAAGCATGAAGAATTTATTTAATGCTTCTAAATATATTTCTCTAAATTTAATTTTATAATTTAGTATTGACTCTTCAAGCTGATCTTTTGATTCGTCAATATCAGGAATTCTTGAGGGATTAATTAAATCCCATTTGATTGTTGCACTAATACTAGTTTTCCATTGGTCACTCGACGTATTTGTAGATAACTCATTATCAATATTTGCATTAAGGTATTGAGGAAATCCACTGCTAGAAAGGTTTAGGCTAGGGTACCAAGCTGCAATTTTGCTGCGTAATGAATATTTATTCTGCTCAATTCTACTTTTCATAATTTCTAATTCCTTGTTTTTAGATTTTAATATTTCAGGTATTTCATCTAAATTAATAGTTTTATTTGCCTTCAGATTTGAATTATGAATTTGCTTTGGTGATAATATTTTTTTCTGAATGGATAATTGATTTTTAGTTTCTTCGCTTTTGAAAGCTATATTTGTGCCAGTACTTATAATCAGGACTGACATAATTACATTGCAAGAAAATTTCCTAACTTTCATTTCTTTATTCGAAAAAATTTAGTTTATTCATGATCTATGCCTATAGCTTTAGAAACGATATCATTAGCATTATAAACAATTTTTATCTCAACATTCAGCTTTTTGCTAACTTCTGCTATTTGCATATCATCTAAAAAAACAGGTTCTTCATTTTTGACCATTATTGATGGAATCAAAAGTTGATTCCCAAGCTTTTTTCCTTGTAGCCCTATAAGAAGATCTTCGCCTGTCAGTAAACCTGTCACTACCTTTTCTTGCCCCCAGTAAATACTCGGTAAACCATATAATTCTATTGATAAACCGTCGATCTTATTAAGTTTATTACATATTGGCTCTAAAGCCTTTTCGACTAATTTCCCAACAACCCAGCTACAACTTCTTGTTTTAGGGATATATAGAGGAAGTTTTGAGGTAGCTTCATCCATTTCTTCTAAAAATGATCTAATGCTTCCTACACCATTTTCTTCTTGAGGTAGATCTTCGTATGACTTACGTTTGGGAAGTTTTTCCTCAGCTAAAAGGTACCATTCGTCTGATAGCCATGCAAAATTTGATCCAATTATAACTTTGAAATGTCTTTGAAGTTTTTCTACTTGCTTGATAGTTTCTTTTGCACAAAATTTATTTACTGGTATTAAACCATCATTATCTGGACGAAAACGAGTAAGTCCTACTGGAACAATTGCTATAGATTGAACGGTTGGTAAATTCCCTTTCCCATATTTAGATAGATCATTAATTGTTTTTTCTAAAGCATCACCATCATTTAAGCCCGGACAAACAACTATCTGTGCATGTATTTGTAATTTATTTTTCTGAAACCATTCAATCTGCTTCATTATCATTCCTGCTCTTTCATTTTTTAACAAATCAGATCGAAGATTGGGATCTGTTGCATGAATTGAAACAAATAATGGTGAAAGTCGCTGGGTTTTAATACGCTCCCAATCACTAGTAGTTAGATTAGTTAGAGTTAAATAAGACCCATAAAGGAAACTCATTCTATAGTCATCATCCTTCAAATATAAAGTTTTTCTTTTCCCAGGAGGTTGTTGATCAATAAAACAAAATGGACATTTGTTATTACATTGTTTCAGGCCATCAAATAAAGCTTCTTTAAAATTAAGACCTAATCCTTGGTCTATATCTTTTTCAAGTTCCACTAAATGTTCTTCACCATCTTTTCCTAGTACTTCAAGTCGCAGCTCTTCTTCACCAATTAGATATTTATAATCGATTAAATCTCTTGGTTTAACACCATTCACACTAATTAATTGGTCACCAGCTTCAAAGCCAATCTCTTCGCCAATTGATCCAGGTTCCACAGACTCCACTAAAGCAGGACTTGGTTCCGATATTGAATGCGGTGTTGTTGACGAATTTGCAATCGTCGTAGAAGGTTCATTCCACACGATTAATTGCGTTGATGAAGTGTTTTAATGAGCTTCTCCATTTTGTCAGCAAGTAAATGATAATTTCTTTATAGCAATGAATAATCTCAAAGAATGACAATCTTTTAATCTGCATTCTGAGTGATCGATTTCTTATGAATTATTTTCTTAGCCACTTATGAATAAATTCTCCTTGGCCATTATCAATTTGGCCCAATCACGCTCTGAGTAATTCTTTGCCTACTATCAAGACCTCTTTTTCTTCACAGGGTTATTTAAGTAACCCAAGAACCTTGCAATTTTGGGCTAGTACTCTTGTAGTGCTTCCAGTTTTTCTTCAAGCGCCTTGGGTTCATTTCTATCCACTTTCGGCTCTTTTATTTACGTTTGTTCTTCTGGGCGCTGGCTATTTTTTAAGCAAATATTTTGGACGGAGATGGGAGCGTGTTGGTTCTCTCTTGGTGGGGGTAAGTGGTAGCTGGTTAGGAGGATGCTTGTTTTGGGGATGGTTGCGAATGCACCCTGTTCTTCATCTTCCAGTTGAAGCAATAGCAATGCCATTTGCAATGTTGGGTCTTACTACTAAATGGAGAATTGGTTCTGCCTTTTACCTTGCTTGCTTATTAGGAACCGCGTTTACAGATTTGATGATGTTAGTCACTGGGGTAATGCACCAATGGCCTTTAGTAGTTAGTGCTTCTATTTATGATGCCTCGCGGATTCTGCTTTTAACTGCTCAGAATTTACTTAACTTTAGATCAGGAGCATTAATTATTTTTGCTGGAGCTTTAATTCTTTTTATATCAGATCAAATGCGAAAAAGAGGCAATCTCGCATATTCAGTACAAGGAGGTGCTTGGTTGGTTGCAAGTGCCGCTTTGACAACAACTCTTTGGGTTGATGGTTTATTTTTTCTAACAACTCTTCTACAGCCATCTTTAAGTGGATTGATTTAATTTATTTTTTTCTCTAGCGATGCAAAATAAGAAAACATTAAATTCGATTGATCAAGAAGTTTGGGATGTTGTTGTAATTGGTGCAGGAGCTGCTGGGTTAATGACTTGCTTAGAGTTGCCAACTCATTTGAAGATTTTACTTTTAAATCGCAATACTAGTAGTCGTTCTTCAAGTCGATGGGCTCAAGGTGGTATAGCTTCCGTAACTAGAAAGGAAGACAGTTTTCAAAGTCATGCAGAAGATACATTAAATGCGGGAGCAGGCTTATGTGATCTCAATGCAGTGGAATTACTTGTAGAAGAAGCCCCTAATTCTGTAAAAAGATTACAGAGACTAGGTATGGAATTTGATCGAGATTCTGATGGTCTTGCGACAACATTAGAAGCTGCTCATAGTTTTCGACGAGTTTTGCATGTTCAAGACAGAACAGGAAGAGCACTTGTTGAAGTTTTGAGAGATCAAGTTGAGAGTAGTTCTAATATTTTGCACCGTAGAGGTGTAAGGGTTACTCAGCTTTGGGTTGAAGAAAAAACTTGTAAAGGGGTTCAAGTGCTTGATGGAGAATGTCTCTATTGGATTTCTTCGCGAGCAGTTGTTTTGGCTTCTGGAGGCGGTGGACATCTATTTGAAAATACGACAAATCCACCTCAAGCTTGTGGAGAAGGGTTGGCCTTGGCGTGGAAAGCAGGTGCTGCAATTGAAGATCTGGAGTTTATTCAATTTCATCCAACAGCGTTAAAGCTTAAAGGAGCCCCATGCTTCTTGCTGTCTGAAGCTCTTAGAGGTGAAGGTGCTGTTTTAGTAGATCAATTTGGAAATAGTCCTGTATCGCATTTACCTATGCAAGATCTTGCTTCAAGAGATCAAGTTAGTCGGGCACTTTGCGACGCCATGAGTGCTCAAGGTGTTAATCATATTGATCTGGATTTACAAAAGATATCAAATAAAAACTTAGATCTTAGATTCCCATTCATTATTCAAAGATGTAGGGAATTTGGATTAGACCCATTTCAGAATTTAATTCCAATTGCACCAGCAGCACATTATTGGATGGGAGGAATTGCAACTAATTTAAATTCAGCTACTACCTTAACTGGACTATATGCAGTTGGTGAAGTTGCCTGCACTGGAGTTCATGGTGCTAATCGATTGGCCAGCAATTCTTTATTAGAATGTCTTGTATTTGCAAGACAACTTTCATCCATTAGTTTAATTGATTCGATTCATAAGCCTAAAAGAGTGACTTTTAAAGTTATAGATTCAAATGAAGACTCTTTAGATTCTTTAAGTAATAAGTCTTTAGAAGAATCCATAGAAGATTTACGAAGGTTGTGCTGGAAAGAGGCTGGTGTTAATAGGAGTGAAAAAGGAATGAAGATGGCTTTGCTAGATATCCAAAGGGATCTTTCTAATATCAACAGCCACCCATTATTGTCGTTATTAAATAATCAAGATTTTGATTGTAATTATCGATTTAATGAAAATCATCGCCGTAATTTAAATCTTTTGATTGATTTATATCACAGGCAATTAACAAGTATTTTATTATTTAAAGCTTGCTTATTTAGAAAAGAAAGTAGAGGAGGACACTTTCGTAAAGATATTCCTACGAAAATACCTTTTTGGAAGTGCCATTCAAGACAAGTTAAAGGTAAAGATATTTCTACTAGACCTGTTATTAGCTGATTATCTAAAAGTCTGTGGATCCCTTGTAGCCACTTATTTCTGCTAATTCCTTTAGACTCTTTACGCCAGATTCAAGTTGCCCATTTATTTCCCAAGAGGGGAAACCTGTAATCCCCTTTTTCTTGCATAGATCTGCTTGGTTATTTTTACCATCTGAAGCGCATTCTATTAGCATTAATTCATTTACGGCTTCTTTACCAAATAATTCTTTTTGGTCATGGCAATGTGGGCACCACCATGCATTAAATAAAACAATTTTATTTGCAGTTAGATGTTTTGCTAGACTAATAGATGAAGAACTACTAATTGATTTTATTGGGGGTGCTATACCAATTTCAGCGGTCGTTAATTCTTGTTTACTTGGGTCTACAGAAGAAGACCAAATTAGTCCTGAAAGTATAACAATTATGGATATAATAAATCCTCTAAAAATCAATTCCCTTGGGTTTTCCCATCCTCCATTAAGTATAGTTATTACTAGTATTAGTGTTGATATTAATGCTGAAAGAACACAGAAGAAGCAAAAAGCTTGGATCTTGTAAACCATTAATATCATTAATAAACCACTGAATATAAACATGCAGGTTGATATAATAAATAATCCCCACCAAGTAGGTCTATATAAATTATTTTTCTTTTTAAATAAACCAGATAAAAAAGGTATAATAGCGAATAGTAAAACTATCAAATAACTTAATAGACCAATACTAGATAATGGAATTAATGATTCTCCAAATGGGATTGAACCCCATGGGCTATTTAGTACTTGGTCACAACCTTGGTTTCCACCTGGACATGTCAATGAACCTAAGAATCCAAATCTTTTTAAAGTTATTGAGCCTGTGTCAATAACTCCTATGGTTGCAAGAATTGCGATTAGGATTCTTCCCCACTTGGAACCCTGATCTTCACGACGACGACTTTTAAGACGCAAAGTGCTCATTTTATTAGAATGTTTTTTGATTCTTGCAGTTTGTCTATAAGCAAGAGGTAGCCATTTATTATTTAAGTAAAAATAAATGACCTCTCATCAGGATAATCATTTATAAGCAATTTATTCAGAGACACAATATGACTTCCACTTCTATTAATCAAGCAAATTTTGCAGTCGCTTTTCTTCATCTTGGTTGTGAAAAAAATTTAGTAGACACTGAACATATGATGGGGTTATTGGATCAAGCTGGTTATGCATTACTAAATGATGCTGACTCTGCTGATTTGGTGGTAGTTAACACGTGTAGTTTTATTGAAGATGCTAGAGAAGAGTCGGTTCGAGTTCTAGTGGGACTTGCTGAAAAGGGTAAGGAAATTATTATTGCAGGTTGTTTGGCACAACATTTTCAAGAAGAATTACTGCATTTAATCCCTGAAGCAAAGGCTGTTGTTGGAACTGGGGATTACCAACATATTGTCGAAGTCTTAAACAGAGTGAGGTCAGGTGAAACAGTTCAAAAGGTAACTAAATCGCCAGTTTTTGTTGGAGATGAAGTTCTGCCTCGTTTGAGAATGACAGGTAAATCAATCGCTTATTTAAAGATTGCTGAGGGTTGTGATTACAGATGTGCTTTTTGCATTATTCCAAAACTCAGAGGGGATCAGCGCAGCCGATCGTTAGAATCAATAGTCTCAGAAGCCCATCAACTCGCCAAAGAGGGTGTTCAAGAGTTGATTCTAATTAGTCAGATTACTACTAATTATGGTCTTGATTTGTATGGCAAACCATATCTTGCTGAGCTTTTAAGAGCCCTTGGCTCTGTAAATATTCCTTGGATTCGAATTCATTATGCTTACCCCACAGGATTAACCCCAGAGGTTTTGAGTGCTTATAGAGATGTTCCTAATGTTTTGCCTTATCTAGATTTGCCTTTGCAGCATAGTCACCCTGATGTTTTGCGAGCAATGAATCGTCCATGGCAAACGAATATTAATGAATCTCTTATCACTAATATCAAAGCACAATTACCTGATGCAGTACTGAGAACAACTTTTATAGTTGGTTTTCCTGGAGAAACAAAAGATCATTTTGAGCACCTCTGCTCTTTTGTGAAAACACATGAGTTTGATCATGTTGGAGTCTTTACTTTCTCCCCAGAAGAAGGGACCAAAGCAGCCATGATGGATAATCAAGTCCCTTATGAAATAGCTCAAGCGCGAAAAGATAAAATTATCTCTATTCAACAATCAATTTCAGCTAATAAGAACCAAGGCTGTGTTGGAAAAATTTTTAGTGTTCTAATAGAAAAAAAAGATGATCAAACTGGAGAATTCATAGGAAGATGTTTAAGGTTCGCTCCTGAAGTTGATGGTTATGTAAGGTTGACTAAGGCTTCTACTAATACATCAAATATTTCGCCTGGGATGATGGTGCAGGCTTTAGTTATTGATTCCGACTTATATGATCTAACGGCAGAGCTCGTTTCAACTAAATGAGTTTTATTGCCTTTAGCACCTTGGTTAGACCAAATGCTGTGCCAAGTCCAAGTCCAAAAATCGCCAAATAAAAAATAATTCCCATCATAAAAAATATATCCACTAACCATTAGAACAGATAGATTCGACTTTTTTGTGACATTGATGAGCTTATTTAGATTTAATCTTGGATATAAGTAAGGTTGTGAGCTAATGAGAATTCTGCTTTCTGGAGCTCTCTGCCTATGTATAAAGCGTGATCTAGCCGGCTAATTGGATGAGGACCATTGCCTTCGCTAATCTTAATTCCGATTTCTTTTGCGCTTTTACCAATGAAAATTTTGTTAGGGGATCGTTTTTCGTTTGAAGAGCATTCGATTGGTTTTCCAGAGTCGGGATCTATTGCGATACCATTTTCATCAATTTCATTAGAGTAATGCTCAAGAATTATCTCTTGAGACTCCTTCTGTAATTTAATTAGAAAATAGCCACTTGGATCAAGGAAAATAAATCGTTCGGAAAGCTTTTCATCAATAGCCTGAATATTCTTCGAGATTGCCTTAGTGTCTTCCATTCTGTTACATGAGTAATTTTGGATTGTAATTAAGGAAAATTATCAATTTAATTATAGATTAATTGGATAAGAGATTTTTTAGAACAAGAAGAAGAATCAAATTTACAAGAATAAAAGATATATAAATAATTCTAGGATTCTTTAATTTTTTAGGAGCAGTTAACTCTACTCCAAAGACTTTAAGTAATGATTGTTTTTCATCATACTCATAGGAGAGAATGCCATCCTTTTTCTTATTTCTTTCTTCTTCTTTAACCATAAAAAATAGTTTTAATTCTTGCAAATCAATTATAGTTTCTTAAAAGAATCCTTTAAGGGAGCTTCATTGTTTGATGCATTTATCTCTTGAATCATAAAACTATTTGCTTTCTGATACCAATTCTTCATTAGAGATTCCATTCTTTTGTCATACCATTTGTGCATACTTATTCGAGCTTGAGCATTGAATCCCCGTCTTTTTTTATGACTACCACCTGCGCCTGGATCAAATTTTTTAATTCCTTGTTCTATAGCCCATTTTATAGGCGAATAATAGCAAACTTCAAAGTGCAAGTAATTAATCTTTTCCTTGAAACCCCAATATCTTCCCCATAAAGCTTCTTTATTTCTAATGCATAATGACATTGCTAAAGGATCGTATGGATTTCCTCTATGCGCACTAAATAAAACAATTCTGTCTCTTTGGTTGGAATTTGCAAGTCCCTTAAAGAAGCTTCTGGAAAGGTACTTGCTTCCCCAAATACCCCACCTTGAGCAATGTAGTTTGTAAAATTGATACATGGATGCCATGATTTCTTGGTTAATTTGCTCTCCTTCAATAGTAGATATGTTTACTCCAGA
>MDSZ01086460.1_pt1 | contig 15229 bp, 14 predicted proteins | sample 811201 | NCBI WGS metagenome assembly MDSZ01 (sample SAMN05326647, study PRJNA326480) | marine metagenome | isolation source: seawater | place: Indian Ocean: North | collected 2010
TCGACATTAGGCGAGACCTTGAGTCATTTATCAAGATTTAGCGAAAAGTACGCAAATATAATAAGGCTTACGTATATGTCAGAAGGCCCCGTATTTATATTTAGCAATTTTTTGGATTACGGAATAAACGCCATGGCCCGAATTTTGAGCGGACTTAAATGGGAAAGATGGACACCGAATATGACGAGAAAGTCGGATAAAAATAAACTGAGATACGCCGTTTGGTCGTCAGAAACAGCGGGCGGAAAGAAAGGTCAAGACTACGCATCAATTCTTCAGGATTTATTCAACAGCGAAAACAACAAAGACGGCAGCATAATTAAAGTTATATTAGGAACACGTTCAATTATGGAAGGCGTTAGCTTTAAAAACGTGAGACAAGTACACATAACAGACCCGTGGTGGAATGAAGCCCGTATTCAGCAAATAGCTGCTAGAGCTGTTCGTAATTGTAGTCACAAGGCGTTGCCGCCCGAAGATAGAAGCGTTGTTATATATAAGCATATGTCGGCGTATAGTAGCGGGATAGAGGATCAGCCAGATATAGTAAGGGAGTTGAAGAGGTTGAATGCAGGCGGTGATTTGATGCGTTCTTTTGAGCAGCGTACGATAGAGCAGTATATGTATGGAAAAGCGTCGGAGAAGTTGAGGTTGACACATACGTTTCAGAATTTATTGAAAGAATCGGCAGTAGATTGTGGTATAAATAGGTATGGTAATTTGGTTAGATTGGATGAAATATATGAGCCAGATTATTTAGGTGGTTCGGGGGGTGAAGATATAAAATATGTATTGACTTATTTGGATCCGTCTACGGATATATCTTATGCGAGAGAAGATGTGGGAGTAAATAGTATCAGTAAGAAAGATATGATATTGAATGTGAATGGGTATATGAATAATATGGAAAGAGAAGGTGAGTTTATTTTTAGAGAATTGGGTCAAAGTAAAAAGACGGGATTGTTGAAAATGGAAAGAAATTCATTGAAAGGCGTGGAAAGTGGGTTGGTAATAAAGGAGACGATAAATTGTAATAAATCGCAAAATACATTGTTGAGTGAAGTGGGTTCTCAAGAAGCGAAAGATCATCTTATGAATTTGTATAGAAATAATATATTAATACCAGAGATATCTCGTATGATAAAGACGGGGGAATTGAAGAGACGCCTTCAGTCGTTTATAAATTCCAATAATAGAACAGCAAAGGTTAAAGATAGGGAGGGCAATGCTATTTATAAGGGTTCAATAGCAGAATTGAGGAAGAAGGCAAAAAATGTAGTAATGAAGAAGCAGTATAAGACACCGCACGAAAAGTTGGTGAGAGATTTGATATATAAGTACGAAATATATGGAATAGAACATGAAGAGCAGTTGATGAATTTATCGGATGATTATTTGAGGAAGGAAATATACGAAGAGGAGCAGAGGTTGTTGAGAAACAGTCTGCCTATTCCTTTATAGGTTATTTTGAAAGGATTAAATAAAAATCTTGCGTTTAAATAAATGGCAACCCCCAAACTCGCAAAAGGAAAATTGCCGACTGAATCTGATTATAAAGATTTACCGACGGAAAAAATGATGGAGATCATATTAAATACATTTACAACGGAAGAATTGATAGAAAGCACGAATATGGACCCCTTCATATATGCTTCTTTTCAAAAAGAGGACAGTAGTCCAGATGGTGCTGGAGGAGAAAGCACGATATCTTCTATTTCAAAAAGTAAGTCGCAGTCAAGTATGAAAACGCCGTCTTCGGCTAAAAAATACATAATGAAGTTCAATAAGAAGAAGTGTTTGAAAGGAAAAGGTAGTAAATACACGATTGAACGCATGCGTGAAGCTTTAATAAAAGTAGGTTTGATAAACCAAGTGGAACAATTCAAAACATTTCCACCAAAAGCAGAATTTAATAATCTGTGTGCTTTAATTTCTTCTGTAAAAAAGAGAATGGAAGGAAGATCTCCAGGAAGTAGCATATCGTGGAAATCGAGAAAAAGCGGAGCATCTCCGCCAAAAACAAAGAAACCATCCCCCAAGAAAACGGCAGAAACAATGAAAGCCAAGATAGAGCAGAAGAAGGCTCAAGCCAAAAAACAAGCGAGCCGTAGTCAGACTAAGTCCTCTTCAAAGTCAAGGATAAAAGTACTTGCAGCCGCAGAAGCATACCTCAAGGAAGTATTTTCATTAGTTAAAAGTTGCGAAAGCGTAACAAAGGCGACATTGAAGGAGAATGTAATGAAGCGCACTAAGTTATCCAAAGAAAAGGTGAAGAAACACCTGGATACTGAAACCGTGGTGGCGTTGTATTCAAAGTTTTGCAAAAAAGCCAGCAAATCAAGTAGCGTGAGCAGTAGTTCCTTGCCTTCAAAGACGTCATCGAGCAAAGCGAGCAAAGCGAGCAAAGTGTCTTCGGTTAAGAAAGTTGAATCGCCGAAGAAGGCAGCGCCTGCTCCGGTGAAAAGGAGAAAAGGTTCTCCATCGCCGGTAAAAGTAATGATGGCGAAGAAGGAAATAAAAGCGGCAGGTGGAATATCTCAAATAAAGGGTGAGAAGTTGAAAACCATGGCGAGAACTTTAGGAGCAGTTCAAGCTGGTAAAAAGGTTGAAATTATAAGGACAAACATAATGGCAATATTGAATAAATATAGGTAAGTTATTCGTTTCAAATTATAAATAAATATTGCTAGTAAATAATAACAACCTAATATGGACGGCCAATTCAGTACCCCACTTTCCGACTTAATTCCATCCGCAGAGGGAAATAATACCAATTGTCCGCAATTCCCTTCTAATGTTCCTCAAGAACCAGGTTTATGTAGAGGGCTTGAAATATCGGACCGTACTTATACACCCCCACCACCTCCTACAAATTATCAAGGAGATTCTGGATTAAATAATTATTACAGCCAGCAACAATCTCAGCCACAACAACAGCAACAGCAAGAAAAGCCTCTAATAGAAAGCACTGAAACTATTGATATGCCAAAGTTGATAACAAATTTACAAAATATCCCGATGAGGGAGTATGCCCTATTGATATTTGTAATATGGTTGATACAGAACGATGATGTAATAAGTACGATGGTAAAATATTTGCCTGTTAGTATTACATCGGGGGCAAATTTGACAAAGGTTATGTTAGCGGTGGTATTTGCGGTGGGATTTTATGTATTGAGAGAGTATTTGGTATTTATTTAAAATAATGGTAAATTACAGTTTAATTATTTAAAGAATATATTGTTAAATTCATCAAGAGACGATGGATTTACCAATAGACTCTAAGAGTTCTGATTTTCATGTATATAGTAAAGGTGATATACTTCTAAAGAGGTTATTAGATTATTATACAATAGAAAAGATGACGATACTGTCTGATATAACGCAAGGTAGAACAAATCTATCTCTTCGAATTATAGATTGGTTTGTAACAAACTATTCTAAGAATAAGGGTGTTAGATACAATTACAATGGTTGTGATGTTGCAGTGTATACAGATTATAAGAATCAGCTCAGAGCTTTTTCTAAGAAAATGTTTGATCCGTTTTGTAGAAGAAAGCGGGAGGAGATTGAAGGTATAGGTACAACGACGATAGGGCAGATGAATTTTTTCAAGTGGGCGATTGAAAAGGGCGTGTTAAATTATATATTTTTAAATGCGAAAGAAATAGAACGTTCGATGAATGAAGCGACATCGATAAAAAACAAAAAAAATGGAATGACGCACGAGAATTCTATGGCAAACCCCCAAGAAAAGCCGGGGTTTATTAGAGAAATAGGAACTGAATTTATAGTAAAATTCAATTAATATCTACGTTATAATAAGTATTAGAACTATGAATAACTCACGAAACGAAACACAGGGCCAAGCCGTATCAAATCAAGATATTTATATGGCACAAAATGGATTTAGAGATACAGCTCTTTTAGAAAGAAGTATGGAAATAACAGACGAAGCCGTAGAAGAAACAACGTACGACGACATCTCTAATTTTAACCTAGAGTGGAATGCGTGTCAAAAATGGAGAACTAAATACTGGAACAAGACAGGTGCTCAAGCAAATGAACTTAGAAATATGGGAAAGGAGAATGAGTTCACGCATATTATCGCAAAAGATTGTGGTGTAGAGGATGGAGCCAAGCATTTTTTTATGTCAAAAAAACCGCACGGAGATTTTGTAAATTATCTATTTTCTAGGCCTGCAACGGAGCGTTTTTATTACGAAGTATTGGCTCCGCACAAGCCTGTAAAGTTGTATTTTGATTTGGAGACGGACCCAGGAGAAGGCCAACAGCGGAAGAGTGATTTGGAATGGCAAGGTATCAAAGCAAGTCTAATAACGAGAACGATACAAGAATTGGAGCTCTGGTTTCCGGAGCAGTGTAACGAAGTGGGGGGTATAACACACGAAGATTTTATAGTAATAAATGCGTCGGGGAAGGATAAGAAGAAGGGGGATAAAGAGAAATCGAGTTATCATTTGATATTGGCGAAGAAGTTGGCGTTTGAGAGTATAGATGATCTTCGTAAGTGGGTGGAGGAGGTGTTTTTTTCGAATCCGCCGGATATGATGGATACAAGTGTTTATAAGACGTGGGCGCAGTCGATGCGATTGCCTGAGAATATAAAAAAGGCTGATCCGCATGAGCGATTTTTAGTTATAGAGGAATTTCCAGGTATTGATATGGCACGCTGTAAGGAAATAAGGGACATAGCGACAATAGAAACACCTAAAAAGCGTAAGTTGAACAAGAAATTCACGGATAACAGGCGAGAGTTTAAGAAGATGATATTGGATTCGATGATAACGTATGTCCCCACGACAATGAAGAAGGTTAAAGTAGATATGCGCCAACTCAAGAAAAAACGAGCACAAGATATCAAAAAGGTGAAGGAGACGATAAAACAAAATCCAGACGCACTACCCATATCAGCAAATCAAAATGACGTATTGATGCATATGTGTACGTCGTTGATAGAAAAGAACAAAAATTACGTGGACGATTACAGCAACTGGATTAAAATCGGCCGCCTATTAAAATCAGCAGGCGCAGAGGAAGAAGTCTGGTTGAATTTCAGCAATATGGGCACAAATCCAGCCTCAGAGCAGAAACTCAAAGAACAGTGGCGATATTTTGGAACACAGAGGCATATGCACGACCCAGAGATGTTTTTCAACTACGTCCGCAAGCGTTGTCCCGCAGCTGTAGAGAACGCCAAGATGTTTTGTATTTCTAGGATGGATTCTGGTCATAATAGCATTGCCCAGGGTATCAAGACGTTATTTTCTGAAAAGGTGGTGTTTGACGCAAAGCAGTGGTATTACAAGGAAGGTATTCATTGGGTTGTAGATGATAATTGTAGGCGTTTGGGAGAGTTGATAATGAATGATTTCCACAGAGAGTTGGACCAAACGATAAAAATTCTAAAGGCAAAAAACATGGAAATTTCAGATGAAGCAAAGGGCGGCGAACTATCGCCAGAACAGATCCAAACTCAGGCTATTAACTCGGCACGACTGGATACTTATAACGAAATAAAGGCTATAACTCAAGCGGGGAGATTGGGTAAGGATAGGTATCCGTTGGAAGTTTACTTGGCGAGACCAGGGTTTGTAGAAAATCTGGATAAGAGGACGACGATAATTGCGTTTGACAACGGTATTATTGATTTGCAAGGTAAAGCGGAAGTTGATAAGAATGGGAATCCAATTATAGAAACGGTTTATGATTACGACGGTTTCCCCAGAATTGGAGAAGACGGTAAAATAATAAAAAGAGTAAGGCGTGAAGTTTCGGATTTCGAATTGCGGGAGCCAGAGCAATACGAAGATGACAACGGCAGACCTCAGATGGAATTTGTTAGCAAATCGTGCGGTTACAACTACGAAAGCAAAAAAGATATAATGGACCCCAATAAAACCTGCGCAGATAAACGCAAGGCTTATGTGCGACATCTTAAGAACTGGAATAAGTATTTGAAGGAGGTATTTCCAGATGACGAGGAGCGGGAGGCGGTTAGATTTTTTTTGGCAACGTGTTTGGATGGTTCTATAAACAACGAGGAGATATATATATGGACAGGTATAAGTAAATACCAAAACGGAGCAAATGGAAAGTCAAAGTTCAAAGACATTATAACGCAAGTATTCGGCGATTATTGCGGGACGTGTAGCCCTCAACTTCTTACGCAAACTGAGCCAGGAGCCCATCAAGCTAATAGTGCGATGATGTCGTTGAAGGGTCTTCGGTTGGCATTTTTCGATGAGCCTCAAGTGGGAAAGAATGGAACGTTTAAGATGGGTTTTGTTAAGAGGATGACGGGTGGAGATCAGATATCAGCGAGAGAATTGTATGGTACAAATCAGACGTTTGTATCTCAAGCGAAGCCGATTGTTTTGACGAATGAGATACCGTTTCCAGATTCGACGGATGGTGGAGTGTTGCGGAGGTTTAAGTTTTTTCCGTTTTTGGCAAAGTTTGTGGAGGATACGGAAGACCCCAAATGGAAAGGTATAGATGTTCAGCCAAGGGATCCCGAGTTGAATAAGAAGATAGTGGATTGGAAGTTGCCGATTATGCACCAGTTGTTGGAGTATTATGTGGCTTTTAATACAGCGGCTGGTGAAGAGTTAATTGCACCAGGTGGCAAGAAGATGGTGGGAAGGGGTAAGAAACACCCAAAAAGTAAGGTGATGATGAATATGTTTGACGATTTTACGAATAACATAGACGTGATTAAACCGTGGATTAGCGAGAATTGCGTGGCAGACCCTCAAGGCGTTCTATTTTTCAGACATCTCAAGGCGCACATGAACGATGACATCAAGGCGCTTTACAAACATAAAGTAAAAGACCTGATAGAAGATGTCAGTCAAAGAGGAGGATTGGGTCCCTTTTACGGATCGAAGCAGTATAGCCCAAAGGAATTTAAGCTGACAGCCTACAATAGGCCGTGCGATGGTACAAAGCACGCAGAGTGTTGGGGTGGGTGGCGAATGAAGACGCAAGAGGAGAGGGACGCGGAGGATGAGATGTTGGTGGTTTCGAATGTGAGTGGTGATTTTCAGGGGGCCTTTGACGATTGAAAACAAAAAAAACAAATAAAATAGCTTATTACGTTCAATGAGCTATTTTTTTTTGTTTAAGATTAGAACATGTAGATACTAGCCAGGGTTGAAATTCCACCTACTAAAAGAGAGTAGGCGTATATGCGTCCTATTTTGTTATTAAGATTTGTCCAAGCGTCCTGTTGTTGTGGGGTGTCGAGATAGTTAGCCATGAATTCAATCCATGGGTAATTGAAATAGAATGTGGTTTGTATGGTCATAATGATGAGAGCTTGGCCGCAGAAATCGTCGGTGAGTAATTTGGCAAGAATAGCTCCGAACATACCTCCGTATAGGTAGACGAGGAGTCTAGTTCTTTTAATTTTGTTGAAAATGTCAAGTTGTGATTTTGTGAGTAGATCAGTGAATGATTTAAGTTCGGGAAGCTGGTTGCAAGATAGCATCATGATGATTTGGGTACAAAATATGATTTGTGCGATTTTGCAGTTGGAAATCATGGGGGTTTTTTATTAATATGTTAAGACTTTTTTTCGAAGTCCCTGGTTAAAGAAAAATGGTATATTCCGTAGCACCAGTTTTTTAGATTGGAAATGTCGATATTAATGGATGGTGTCCTTCTGTAGCCATTTCTCTGGAGTCTGTATAAAAACCCGTGAATGCTGAATTCGTGGAGAACATTTTCTGGATTTTCAACTATACCGTGTATAAAATACTTTTTGCGTGTATTTGATAACTCTCCTAAACACATATGACTTACTAAGTTTTTGTATGGTTTATTCTTAAAATAAATGATATCAGAAGCTAAATCGTTGTTTCTTGCTTCTACCATGTGATGCCACTCCATTATACAGGGTGTTTCGACATTTTGGATAAACTTACGTCCCAGGATAACGGCCTCCATAGAAACCTTGGGGTAATAATCGGTTCTGTTCGAAATATAATGTTCCCAGCGTTTTAATTTATAAAGTGCGTCATTTTTGTTAACGACTAGTTCTACTTTGTCGGATCCAGAATTTAAGTAGGTCGTTTTATATCCGTGTGAATTTGTTAATTTAACAAATCCCTTAACGGTTGCCGCTATGACAATAAATAACCGTCCAATTCTCCAGACCATTTTGTTTTAATAATAAAGCTTGATAATTTTAAGAATCTTCGGCGATTATAAACTGCAATACAATGCGTCTGGCATCTTTGGGTGGGTTTTCATTGCTTACTCCGCCAGTTCCCGTGAATATGCTGTCTCCATTTTGGTCGGTGATATTAACGTGTATTTTATGTAAAGTTGTTGGTTTAATGGAGCTGACATAAACGGCGGTTCTGCTAAGATACGCTTTAATAAAAGGCTTGTAATCTCCGTTTGCTGCTCCAGCTGCTGCTTTAGAAATGGCTTTTTCGTTGGGAAGAGTAAATTTTCCGTTAAATGCGTTAGCACCTTCGGAACTGGCAGACCCAGCGAAGCTGTTGATGTCGAATTCTGGAATATCTATGTTAAAGTGAGTTACAACGGAAGTATTAAGGGCACTGCTGGCACCTGGGAATGCCGTTAATTCCAGAGCGGACAGTTTGAAGCCACCGATGTAGACACCTTCCAGGTAAATTTTGGCGGGGTTATTGATAACCACGGGATTTTCCAGGTTAACTTCGTAATTGGAAAGAGTTGCGGCGGGTTGGCCAAAGAAGAAAGAACCAGAGTCGAGAGTTAGCATTTTAGTATTTCTGTCAGTCCCAGCACGGGTGGGTTCCCACATCATGGCAGTCATTATTAGTATTTTACGTAGATTTTTTATTATCACGTGCGATCACGGCTTCTAGTATTTTGAGTGCTTTGTTTAAAGTGGGCGTACAAACCTCGCATATGTCTTTTATTTGTCCCTTTGTTACTTTAAGGCCAGCTTTGATGATATTATAGTATAAAACGCCAGCGATACCAGAACTGGGAGCCAGTGTAGAAAGTTCGTGTTTATATTTCTCGTACATTTGTTCTGATTTGGCGATTAAGCTCCAGTGAGTTTTGGGAACTCCGATTCTGGAACCTAATTTGTAGAACATGGTTTTTTCTTGAGTTTCGATGTTGATAATGTCTTCTCGACCTTCCTTTAGCATAATTTCCCTGAATATTTTTCTGCCCTTGGTGATTTCAGTTGTATTAATTCTTAGCGCTGTTGCTACTTCATCCTGAGTGTGGCACACTTTGCAGTGGTGAGAAGCGAACATGAGGCAATTGCCGATAAGGCCTCTTCTGTTAGCTCCCCTACAGACGGTGTCTGATTTAGCAATGATGGACCATATGTATTTTGCTTTTTCTAGTGTTGCTAAATTTCCGAGTAGTACACAAGCGTGTTTAAGCATTTCGCTGACCATCCAGAAATCTTTTTGTTTATGTGATATGTATCTAACGTTAAGGCGAGACATATCGTATGACCTTTTAATTCCGTCCTTTCCTATAAATTCCTGTTTAAATCCTTTGGGGTATTTGGGTAAAGCACCGTCGTCAAAGGGATTTGAGGAATCACCTACTGTTCTATAGTGCGTTTTATCATTTAATTTGCCTTGGTCGTCTGTATAACTAATAGTACCGCTAACAAGTATTTGCGTTCTTAGAGCAATTCCGCATTGTGTACAAATAACAAAACCTTGAGATGTATCTTCTTGTATAAATTCTGGATCTGCGTTACAGTTGTTGCATCCGTTTATAAATGGGTCGTAAGTGTTTTTTTCACGGTAATAGTTCTGTTTATCATTTTGTAAGTCGCATCTTCCTGTTTGTAAAAATCGTAAGCTGTATTCATCAAGATCACTTTGTGTTGACAAATGGCTCATAAATAAAGCGTTAGGTACTTATACACTTTATTTTATCCTTAGATAACTTGCCGCTGGTATTTTTTATTTTGTAATTTTTCATGGCATCGCTAAATGGACTAATATTGCTCATGTCTGCGTTTGCGCCATCAAGTGTTGATAACATATTACCTGGAACGATTGTTTTGGCGTCGCTTAAGTTGTTGTAATTCATGGTATTTAAGTTAGGAACAATAGCCTTGCTATCCTGGCTTAAAGTGGACAATGGTTGTTGTTCGTCATCGGGTGGTATTAAATCCTGAAGTTGTTTAAGTATCGGTTCGAGAGTTTCTGGGTAGCCAACATTTTCTACTAAAACTTTGGGTTTAACCTTAGTGCCGATGTTTTTATTGTAAGGAAAGCCTTTAACATTTGATGTTTTATCGTAAATGTCTTCGGAGGCGTATTGTATTTTGTGGATAAACCAGGGGGGGCTGTTAGGTTGTTGTGGGGATGTATTTTTCTGGGCGATAACTCTACAGTTGATGGCGAAGTATCGTCTTTTGTGGAATAGAGTGAAGGTCATGACGGCGGTATTTTTGACGAAATAACCTGTAAGATCAATGATGGAAAATTCTTCTCCTATCATGGGAGCCGCTTTGGTTGGAGTGGGTAAAGTTTTAATGGTGTTTATTATTTGTGATAGGATATAGCTTTTAAGGCTTTGGCTTTCTTCTGGTGTTATATCGATTTTGATGGTGCTGTTGAGGTCTGGTATTTGTTCGCCGGAAGACATTTTTTGGAAAGCTATTTTGATAACTTCTTCGTAGGTTTCGGGTTGTATAATACCGAGAGGTTGGAATGGTCTGAATTTTTCTGGGTTGATTTTGAAATCTTGAGGGGTAGATTTGTGAGTACAAAGGAAGTTGAGTAGAGCTATAAGCATTCCTGAGAATGCGATTTTGGTTAATAAATCGGAAGTTTTGTTCATATTTAATATATACCTGGGGTTTTTTTTTGCGTTTTGAAGATAATAATATAAACATCTGTTTATAAATAATAACAAATGGACATACGCCCAAATCCCTTTGAAAAGTCACAAAGTTTGCCGCCTCCTGTTCCTTCTGCCAGAACTATGCCTTCATCTGGCAATCCGCCTCCAGCTCAAGGTCCAGAAGAGTGGTTTTTATTTTACAGCCCAAGGTCTCCACCCTGTATGAATTTTATTACAGAGGCAAAAAAACTAGAAAGTGTCAGGAGCAAAATAAATCTAATAAACTTTGACGACGACCCCCACACTTTACTCAAGGATAACCCTTGGCTTTCGGACCACGGTGTTCCGTGTCTTGCTAAGAACGGGAGTCTTATTTCAGGCCGTGCTTTATTTGATTGGTTGGATAACATGAAGAAAGAAGAAGCACGGGAGAATAAGAGAGCAGCTAAAAGCAATGAGCCAGAGTTTAGTCATTTGGGTGAGCAAAGTTTTACGGGATTTTCAGAATTGTCGAGTGCTAATTCGAATGAAGTAACAACTAATATGTACAGTTCTATTGGCGCAAAGCAAGGTAGTGAAGGTATGGATCACGAAAACTTTACGGAAAAGGGAAATACATCGTCGGGCCTTACGTTAGATAATATAAAAGCCGAAAGAAATAGTGTATTCCAGTAAATACGGAACCGAGGTTAAATATGTCGTAATTAAATATTGTAAACTTGTATATGGACAGTATTTCACCAAGTGCTCCTGTAAATACCAACTATAGCCAATATGCTCCCGTTCCGATAACCACGGAAAACCACAATTCTAATGTAACAGCTTTGTTTGGCAAAGAATTATTGAAAAGAGAAGAGAATAGCAATAACATTTCAATTGTCCCAGAAAAATTTAGAAGACCAACGGATGTCACACAACAAAGACGAAATGATAACTATTCTTTTAAAGGAACAAGAAAATGTTATACGTGTTTTCCTAAAAGGCTTGCACGTGAGCATACAATATCGCATGATTTGAAAGCTGATGTAAAGTTTCATTTTGATATGTGTAATAGGCCTTTATTGATTGCAACCCCAGTTCGGCATATAACAACGATATCAGAGTTTAGCTCGGATGAGATGAAGAAATTTTTTGAAAGTATATCGGAGTTTTGTAAATTTTGGAACGTTAAGGATTATCAGATTCAAATAAATCACGGAAAGTGGCAAAACCACGAACACTTACACGCAAAAATAAGAGCTAACGAGGATTTAATTTACAATATGAGACAAAACCATTTCAAGCTGATTAAATTACAGAAAGAAAGGAAAATAAACGAAGGTGCGGAAAATACAGATTCCTTTAATTCTTAACGTTAAGTAACCAGATTCCGATGCCCGCCCAGAATTCTCAACAAGGTATGCCTGATATGTCAAACTTGCTAGAATCGTTAATTGGCGAAATGCCTGGAATGAAAGATCTGCCACCGGAGGAGAAAAAAAAGATGAAGAAGGCCATCAAAGCTACCAGCGAAAAAGTACAATCTCTGGATCTGGAAGGTATTTTTAAGAATGCTTTGTCAGACAATACTGGAAGTTCCGGTAAAAAAACATCACCGGCAGCATTAAATGCTCTTACATCTCTTCCTCCTCCACCGCCAGAACAGACCAAAGAGAAATCAAAAAAGAAGAAGAACCGCAGCTCCAAGAAAAAGAAAGCCAAAACACCAGACAAACAATACCAGCTCAATTTATCTCTTGAAGAACTTTTCAGCGGAAAAAAAACGAAAAGACTTACCGTACGTGTTGACAGGAGAGTTGAACTAACACAGGAAGACTGCGAAGCATACAAACAGGAAAACAACGAAGACCCACCAGAAGGAGCATACAAATACGACAACGTGAAAATTAAGTTACCTATTTCCGAACACCTCGAGGCGGGTATGATTGATGATGACCTCATTTATTTCAAAGGCGAGTCCGACCAGGCAGAAAAACACGATACAGGCGATATAATTGCGTGTATCGTACAAGACCAGCACGATGTTTTTGAGAGAGAAGGTAATGATTTGTGGATTCTCAATAACAAGGTGTCCCTGTACGAATCGTACGTGGGAGGATTCAAATTCATTCATCTAGACGGTCGTTTGATTGAGGTCGTGCCCAAATCAGGCGAACCGTTGCACGCAGACGGCGGTCTCCGTTGTATCAAAAACGCTGGTATGCCAATAAGAGAAGATGATGACGATGACGGGCTCGTAGAAGACGACGAACCACGAGAAGTCTCTAATTCTAAAAAGGAGTACGGAGATTTGTACATTCAGTTTGATTTGGAGTTGCCCAAGACGTTTGAGGGGGAGAATCTTGAGATGTTGGAGAAGATATGCGGCACAACTGAAAGAGATGAGGAAACGGAGGGTAAAATAAAGAAGCTGATGGAGTCTGGAAAGGAGCCGTACAAAATTACAGTAGATAAAGCCGAGGACCCTTATGATGAAAATGTAGATCTAGACGAAAGCAGCGATTCCGATGAAGATTCGGACGAAGATATCTCCACCGAAGAAGATACCGATGCGGAAGAAGAGGAAGATACAGAAGAAGATACCGATGATGAAGAATCGGCACGTCTGGCGGCGGATAAGGCCGCAGTTGAGCTTTTGATGGAGGAGGCGCAAGAAAAGGGGGAGACAGATTTGGTACCAGAAGAGTTGATGGAAACAATGAAAGATTCGGGCGGGAAAAAGAGGAAAAAGAGTATTAAAGCTTAATGATTTATTGAATATTATTAGATATGGCGGGTTTCACGAACGATTATTCCACAACGACTGACCATATTTCTACAAGGAATATTTTGGAAACTAAGGGTTTGGTTGATTACAAAGAAGCGATAGAGATGGCTTATCAAATCCTTCTTAAGCAACTTTGTAAGCCGGTAGAAGAAGTTTCAAGTACCATTGAGAAGCTCAAAGCGGCTAATAGTGGTACAGCACCAGGGCAAGCAATTCACAATAGATACAGAATTAGTCTAGATTTGGGAGAACAGAGAGATTTCATTGTTCTTACTCTAGTAAATGCTAAAAGGCACGAGTTTTCACGTGCTCGTTTCTTGGAAAAGCGAAGAATTAAGAACGACTTGATTGCTTATTACAAACCAATGGGTCTATTTGTAAAGCCCCCGCAAAAGACCCCTGACACTAACGTATGGGTTATCGATTTGTTGTTTCGAAATGGAGATATGGCTCGTGTTGAAGATGAGCCACTTCCGGAGCCACTTCCTGAGTTAATGTCGAGCGATATTCCGCAGGAGGAGGAGGTTATAGTGGATTATGTAGAAGAGGAGGTTTCTAATGCGGCGCAAGATGATAATGTTTAGAATTGTATTAAAAAAATGGGTATAATAAATATAATGAATAAAGGGGCGATTAAAGTTATAAGTTTAAGCATAGCAATTACTGCTTCTATTTTTGTAGCGGTTTTTAATATGACCAAAAAAAAGCCAATTGCGAAGGGTGATGGGGGTGAGTTAACAAAGTATTTGGATTTGAGAGAGATTATAATAAAAAAAGGTGAAACGTTTTCTGGTGTTAATAACGATAGCGATTGTGTTTTTCATTGGAGGTGTGAAGATATGTCGGGGTGGTCTCTAGAGTCGGGTGGTTATTTTTTATTAGATGGGCGTGTTATACTACCAGATTCTTGTGAAAAATCTAAAATTATTAGAACGGGAGAACATTTTGAATGGATCCCGTGTAAATCTAGTGATGTTAGTTGTGTAACAAATATCCCAGAAATATTAATTAAAAAATAAAATATATTCTTAAATTAATATGGCTAAGGGTAACAAAACTAATAATGTATTTGAATACATGTCTCAGGAAAATACTTTAGGGTTGGGTATGTTATTGAGTAGCATATCGTTTTCTCTTGTGAATGAATTGAAAATAAAATTGTTTGATCCGATATTTGAAGAATTGATACCTATGGATAATTTTGTGTTAAAATTTAATTTCGGAGAAAAGGAGATTGATTTGGGCGGTTCAATTTATGAGATATTTAGGTGGGTCAATTATGCAACAGTAATATACTTATTATTGAAAATTATAAGCAATAGAATTCCGAATATTATGACTTTCTTTTGGATGTTTTTACCATTTGTATTTTTGGTTTTTATGAAACGTCTGTTTGTTCATCCAACTAAAACTAAAATTCAACCTTCAGTTGAACCTACCGTCACATCTACTCCTCGTACATTAGAGATAACACCCGAACCAGTAAAAAATTCAATATCAACCCCCAAGCCACTGGTATCTGATTCTTCCAAGTCATCACCTATTATCTCCGTTTCGCCAACACCAACACCCAAGTCATCGCCTATTATCTCCGTTTCGCCAACACCAACACCCAAGTCA
>MDSZ01217552.1_pt1 | contig 15229 bp, 18 predicted proteins | sample 811201 | NCBI WGS metagenome assembly MDSZ01 (sample SAMN05326647, study PRJNA326480) | marine metagenome | isolation source: seawater | place: Indian Ocean: North | collected 2010
ATCTAATAATTCAAGTGATGAATTAATCAATTCTGATAAAGATGATGAGATAAGTTAATTATAGAAATTTATCTATCATTCATAAAAGAAATAATATAAGTTTAAATAATAAATTTCAAAAATAATTATTTTTCTTTATATTTTTAGAAAATGAGTTATTTAGAAAAAATTAGTAAAACATTTCCTGATTTTAATGGGTCAAATTGGCTTTTAAGAATTCCACTAGCTATAGTCTTTATTCAAATGGGATTGAGTAAATTTCCAATTAGTTTAGATGATGCAGATTCTTTTGGTTTACCAATGAGTATTTGGCTTTTTGTTGCATTTGGAGAATTATTTTCTGGACTAGGACTTTTAGTAGGGGGACTTTTTAATTTTTCTAGATTTTTTGTTTTTATAGGTGATTTGATAACTCGTTTTTCTGGAATTGTTATAGTTGGTATTATGACTGGTGTAATTTTCATTACCCAACCAACTAGCTTAATAGATATATTAATAAATGATAATTTTCATGTAATGCTGTATACCGGTGGCCTATTCTTTGCTTTAAGGGGTTCTCGTGTTAAATAAGAGTACTAGCAAAAAAAGAATTTTTATAGTTTTTGGACATCATAATACCAAAACATCTTTTAATGCATCAATCAGAGATACTTTTATTTCAGAAGCAAAAAAAAATTGTCATGAAATTGATCTAATAAATCTTTTTGAAGAGAAAAAACTTCCTTTTTACAATAGTGCTATCAACAAACCTCCAAAGTTGGTTCTTGAATATCGTAATAGACTTGAAAAATCAGATGTAATGTTTTTAATTGGTTCATGCCATAACCTTCGTCTTAACTCTATATTAGAAAATTGGATAGATTGGGTTTTACATCCAACATGGTTTTTTTCGTATCGATCAATGTTTCCAGAAAGTAAATTTTTTAGAAATTATGGTTATCCGGTACCTGGAGCAATGAAAAATAAACTTGGAATTGTCTCCATAACCTATGGAGGCCCCATGATAAGTTATTTTAATTTCTCATTCTTTGATAACATACCATATAGAAGAGTAAAAAAATCAGTTTTTAAGTTAGGTGGATTAAAAACAAAATATTTGAGATTTTATTCAGTGTTACCTAATATGTCTCAAAAAGAATTTGATATGCATATGAATAAAGTTAGAAAATTTGTTTCAAAACTTTAGATAAAAAATTTTCATTAATTGTTTTTTTTTTTATAAAAAATCTATATTATATAATATTGGGGGTGTGTTTATTATGGATGATTACTCATCTAAAAAGTATTATGGCGGGTGTCCGCACGATTGTCCCGATACGTGTGCAATGATTTATGAGGTTTCTGACAAGAAACTCGTTAGTGTCAAAGGCAATTCCGATCATCCAATGACCGACGGTGTTTTGTGCGTAAAGTTAAAAGATTATGAAAAAAGACACTATCACCCTGACAGACTTTTGTATCCTCATAAAAGAGTTGGAAAAAAAGGAAAAAAAGAATTTGAAAGAATAAGCTGGGAAGAAGCCCTTAATACAATTTCAGATAAATGGAAATCATTAATAAAAGATTATGGTCCAGAATCAATAATACCATACAGTTATCTTGGTAATCAGGGTCTTGTCCATGGATTAAACGGTGGAGATTCATTTTTTAATGCATTGGGAGCTACAGTATGTGAAAGAACATTTTGTGGAGAAGGTTCATGCACAGCATGGTTGTCAACAATAGGGCCAACAGCTGGCCTTGATCCCGAAAGCTATATACACAGTAAATATATTGTAATATGGGCATGTAATAGTGTAAGTACTAATCTTCATCATTGGGCTATAGTTCAAGATGCGAAAAAAAAGGGAGCTAAAGTTGTTGTTATTGACTCATATAAATCAAGGACAGCTAAACAAGCGGATTGGCATATAGAACCCAAACCTGGTTCTGATGGTGCATTGGCAGTAGCAATAATTAATCACATTATATACAATAATCTAGTAGACAAAGATTATGTTAAAAATTACACCAACGGATTTAATGAACTAAAAGATCATGTTAAAGACAAAGATCCATTATGGGCATCAAAGCTTACTGGTGTAAGTGAAGATGATATAAAAAAACTAGCCGTTGAAATTGCTACTAACCAACCCGTTGGAATAAGAATTGGAGTTGCTCTTGAAAGACATCATGGTGGAGGTCAGACAATTCGAGCTGTAACTTGTATACCCGCCTTAACAGGAGCTTGGAAGTATGTTGGTGGAGGTATTACTCAATTCCCTGTTTGGGAACATCCATATAAGTTTGATGTAATTTGTAGACCAGATTTAATACCAAAAGGTACTAGGGTTGTTAATGCTCTACAAATCGGAAGAGCACTTCTTGGAGAAAATATTGATAAGAGCAAGCCTATTATGTCAATGATGTGCTGGAATGCCAATCCAGTTACGCAGGCTTGTGAAACTGACAAAATAGTTAAAGGTTTAGAAAGAGAAGACCTTTTTTTAGTTTCTGCTGAGCATTTTATTTCTGATACAGCATCATATGCAGATATTCTTTTACCTGCTACAATGGGTGCTGAACATCAAGATATGATTCTTTCTTGGGGGCATTTATACTTGACTTATAATGAAAAATGTATTGACCCACCAGGAGAAGCAATTTCTAACTACGAAATTTTTAGACGTTTAGCAAAAAAAATGAATTTAAAACATGAACAGTTTTCTTGGAGTGACGAAGAGTGTTTAAAAAATTACGTCGACTGGAATGCACCAGCTTGCGATGGAATTAATCTTGAGCATTTAAAAGAAAAAGGATTTGCTAGACTTAATGTTGGATGCAAGGATACGAGAGCACCGCATAAAGAGGGTAATTTCCCTACTCAATCTGGAAAATGTGAATTCATCTTAAAAGATGCAAAAAATTTTGTAGCCGGACCATTTAGACAAATGTATGAAGATTATCAGCCTGGCCAAGATCTTCCGCCTCTTCCAGACTATGTTCCTCAATTAGAGTCTCATGAAACAAATCCAGAACTTGCAAAAAAATATCCACTTAATATCATTTCTCCAAAAAGTCATGCGTTTTTAAACTCATGTTACGCTAATATGTCAGAAAAGCAGCGTATTCAAGGAGATCAATTTGTATTAATTAATAAATTTGATTCTGAAAAAAGAAATATCAATAATGGTGATAAAGTAAAGGTTTTTAATGATAGAGGTTCATACGAAGGTGTAGCAGAAATTTCTGATGATGTCTCAAGAGGTTTGATTGTATCTTCTTTAGGTTATTGGAGACAGAATCATAATGGTACTGTTAACAGTATTAGTTCTGCTAATTTGGCCGACATGGGAAATGCACCAACATTTTCAGATAATCTAGTAGAAGTAAAAAAATTATAGTTTTTTAATTTTTAAAAAATTTTTCCAATCAAAGTAATTTCTTCACTTTTGTATTTAAGATTATAGAAAAGACAAGCTTTTTCATTAGAGATTTTTTGAATATTTGTATTTGAATCTTCTTTAGTAAAAATTTTTTTTATATTAGTCCAGCCTAAATTTGAGTAAAATTCTTTTTGATCTATATTACATAATAAATGTGCATTCATTTTGTCTTTTATTATTATATTTTGAGACTCGTTAATAATTTTTTTCCCCCAACCCTGATTTTGATAACTTTTATCAACACAAACTTCTGTTAAGTAGTAGGAATTTAAAAAATTTTTCCCAATTAAAATTTTTCTTAACTTTAACCTTAAAAAAGCAATTTTTATTTTTTTTTTCTCAATATAAATTAATTTATCGTTTTTGTTTGAAATATAAAACCAAAGGCCAAATTGTTTCTTTAAGCCCATTGGCCAATGTTGTTCTTTTAGAAGGCAAAGTTCATTCAAATCTTTTAAATTTAAATTTAAGGGTGATTGAATAATTAATTTTTCACACATAATTGATGTTTTAAGATAATATTTAAAATAATTCAAGAAAGTGATTTTTTCCTGATTTTATGCAATTATTAATTTAAACAAGTTTTTAAATCTAGACTTTAAATCTAAAATTTAGTTTTATAAATTATACAAAGTAAATTAATAAAATGGGATTAGATAACGGTATTTTGGCTATATTAGCATTTTCACCAATTTTAATTGCAGGAATACTTTTAGTTGGTTTTCGTTTTCCAGCTAAAATTGCAATGCCAATTGTTTTTATAATAACATCTTTTATTGCTTATTTTTTTTGGGGTGTAAGTGGAACAAGAATTTTTGCGTCATCTCTTCAAGGTTTAGTAATAACCGCTGGTATAATTTGGATAATTTTTGGAGCTATTATGTTGTTAAATACCTTAAAATATTCTGGAGCAATAGTTAATATTAGAAAAGGATTCTATAATGTAAGTCCTGATAGACGTGTTCAGGTAATTTTAATTGCATGGTTATTTGGTTGTTTTATTGAAGGTGCTTCAGGTTTTGGAACACCTGCTGCCGTTGCTGCACCATTAATGGTAGCAATAGGTTTTCCTGCACTAGCATCAGTAGTTTTTGGTTTGATGATTCAATCAACTCCAGTTTCTTTTGGTGCTTTAGGCACCCCGTTAATTGTTGGAGTTCAAGGTGGATTAAATAGAGAAGAACTAACTAATAAACTACTTGAATTAGGTTTTGAATGGGATTTTTTTTTTAAAATTATAGTTTCAGAAGTTGCAATTATTCACGCTATATGCGGAATTTTTATGCCTCTTTTTTTAATAATAATTATGACCAGATTCTTTGGTAAAAATAAGTCCTGGTTAGAAGGTCTTTCTATATTTCCATTTGCCATTTTTGCAGCATTTAGTTTTATAATTCCATATGTATTAGCAGGTATTTTTCTTGGCCCAGAGTTCCCATCAATTTTAGGAGGATTATTTGGACTCGCACTTGTAACTTTAGCAGTTAAATTAAATTTTTTGATTCCTAAAGATACTTGGGATTTTGCACCTGCTTCTCAATGGCCTTCTTTTTGGTTAGGCGATTTAAACATAAAAAACGATAATACAAATAAAAAAAAAATCAGCACTCCAATGGCTTGGTCACCTTACATCTTACTCGCAATTTTTTTAATATTATCAAGAACTTATGAACCATTAACTAATTTTTTAAAATCAGTAAATTTTAGATTTATTAACATTTTAAATGAAGAAAAAATTAATGCCAGTTTTGAAATTCTTTACTTGCCTGGTGGTATATTATTTTTGGTATGTATAATTACATTTTTTATACATAAAATGAGTTTGATTGAAATTTCAAGAACAATAACAGATTCATCAAAAACCATATTAGGAGCCGGTTTTGTTCTTATATTTACAGTCCCTTTAGTAAGAATTATGATAAATTCAGGAATTAATTCATTTGAAATAGTAAGTATGCCTATTGCAATGGCACAAGGAATGTCAAATACAATGGGGTTATTTTATCCTTTATTTGCACCATCTATTGGAGCTATTGGAGCTTTCCTAGCAGGTTCTAATACTGTAAGTAATTTAATGTTAAGTCAATTTCAATTAGAAACAGCTAATCTATTGGGTCTATCAGGTGCTTTAATGGTTGCAGCACAAAGTGTTGGGGCAGCAGCTGGAAATATGATTGCAATTCACAATGTTGTAGCTGCCTCTGCTACTGTTGGTTTATTAGGAAGAGAGGGCATTACCATAAGAATAACAATAATTCCTACACTTTATTACATCACATTTGCAGGGATTCTTACATTAGTAGCCTTTTACTTTTTCAAAATTAATGATCCATTATCTAAAATTAAGATTTTTAACGAAAGAACTTTTTCTGGTCCAATGGGTATGGGTCTTACTAAATCTTATCAAAGGGGTGATAAAATTGTATGCATATATAATACTTTAGAGGGGCAAAAAAAAATTATCCTCAATAAAACAGTAAGTGATAGCTGCACTCTAAATCTTCCTTAACTTTTATTTTATTGCAGTACTAATTCCGCATTTTTCAATCGATAAAATACATTATATTCATCATCTCTTGGAACAAGTTCAAGCTTACCTTTTATATTTACAGGTTCATATGAAAATATAATTGGTTTATCAGAATGAACTTCTATTAACAAATTTGAGGAAGTATGTGGGTGATATGGACAACTTAAAGGGAAGGGGCCTAATAAAAAAAGACTTTGTTTTTCATCTTGTTCAAGAGGAAACATATAGCCTTGTACTAAAATTTCTTTTGAGTTTAAATTTTTAATTTCTTTTGTAAATTTAGGTTTTACACCAATCCATTCATTGCCCTCATCATCAACTATAGGGTATTCATCCATTTCTGTTTCACCAAATACCTTCCAAGAAGTACCACCCTTTGGTAAATTTATAAAATCTTCTACGTAAGATAATAAATCATCTTGTTGTGTTGATTGATAATCATCTTGTTGAGTTGATTGATAATCATCAAATGCTTCCTTATCCAGAGATTTGACTTCCTTTGTTATTAAAAGCAAGAAGCATAAAGTTAAAAACTTATAAAAATTCATTAAATCCTTTCTTAATAAAAATAAGTACTTTATATATTCCGCGAAAGTTGTTTTGCAACACTAATCTTTGATCCTAAATAAGCTGGAAACATAGCAGCAATGATACCAGCAAAGAAGACGGATACTAATATAAAAATAAGATCAATAGTCAAAGTAAAATTTGCCTGAGATAAATTTAATGGGGTGATGGCTTGAGTAAAAATATTAAAACAAATATATCCAAAAAGTAATCCAGCAAAAATACCTAACAGTGTGATAAAAATTCCTTCAAGCGAAATAATTTTAAAAATTCTTTTCTTTGTATATCCAATAGCTCTTAATATAGCTAAATCTGCCATACGATTTTGAAGATTACTTGCTAATCCTGAAAAAATACTCAAAATTGCAATTATGATTAATAAAGTGGAAAGTATTCCAAAACTTTTAGAACCTAAACCTAGCATAGATGTAAGACGCGTTATTTCTAAAGATGGATTTGCAGCTTGCATTTTGCTGTCTCGATTTATTAAACGTGGAAGATTAACATTAGCTATCGGAGTTTTTGTTTTTATCAAAAGTGCTGTGATTTCAGTTGATAATAATTCTTTTTGTTTATTCGAACTTTTGTTTAAATTTTTATGGTTAGAATGTTTTTCAATTTTTTTATTTTTATCATTATGCTTATGGTTTTCTTCTTCATCATGTTCGTGATCATGTTCATGATCTTTCTTTTTAATATCGTTATGTTCATCTTTTTTATTATGAACGTCAGTATGTTCATGTTTTGTATTTGTTTCAGAAAAAACATTATTTTCTTTTAATTCTTCATGACCATGCATACCAAGGACTGAATTTACTGAAGTTAATAGTAATCTATCGAGTACGGTTCCAGTCGGCTCAATTATTCCGATTACTTTGTATTGTGAGTCATGATGAGTACTTCCACCTTCTAAAATTCCATGAGACCCAGAAAATTTTTGATTAAGATTAATATCTACTAATGAACCCGCTACAACTTCAAAATCATTTTCCCAAAAACGTCCTTTACTAATTTTTGCATTATAATGATTCATATAATCTGAGGTCGTTCCAATAATTCTATATCCTTTCCAATTATCTCCCATCGCAAGAGGTATTACTCTATCAATTTGAGGGTGTTGAAGAAAAGGTTTAACTGAATCATATTGTATATTTCCTGTTGGCAAGTCTACATGGTATACGGAAGATAATACTAGTTGCAAAGGGCTACCTTTAGCACCAACTACAACATCAATACCTTTTCCATCGGAGTTAAGTCGGTTTTTAATGTGATTTTCAAATTGATTGATTAAAATAGCTATAGAAATACCAAATGCAATTAAAAGTATAGATAGTAAACTATTTAACAAACGTGATTTCAGTGAAAAAAATATAATACTTAAATCATTCATTTATATTTCCATTAAATTAGAAAAATATTTTTTGATTCTTTCATCGTGAGTACAAACAATTAATGTTGCATTTGTTTTTTCTGCATGTGCAAAAATTAAATCCATTACATTTCTAGTATTTTTATCATCTAGCGCAGATGTAGGTTCATCAGCAAAAATAACTTTTGGATTATTTGCGACTCCCCTTGCAATTGCGACACGTTGTGCTTCTCCAAAACTTAAATTTCTTGCTAATTGTTTTTCATATTTTGAAAGTCCTAGACTCTCAATTAATTTATCAACATTTTGAACTTCTCTTTTATTTTGGGCTAGTATTATATTTTGCTTAACATTTAAATGTCCAATAAGATGTAATTTTTGAAATATATATCCAAAGTTGGTAGCTCTAATCTTATCAATTTCCTCTTCTTCTAGTGTTGTATAATCTAAATCTTCAAAAATTATTTTTCCAGAGGAGGGGATAAGTAAACCTGAAAGTAAATTTATCAAAGTAGTTTTACCACATCCAGACTGACCATGAATTAAAAGATGATTTCCTTTTTCTAAAGAAAAACTTTTATTTTTAAAAATACTGTAACCACTAGATTTATATTCAAGGTTTTTTATTTTAAAAAGCATGATTTAATCTACAAATACAAATTCAGAATTTATTCAAATAATCAATCCTTCAGAGAAAAAAACTATACAGTTTATAATATAGATCATTGTAGAAAAATAAATATTTTTTCTTATCGATTCCTTTTTTGGATCACATGGTGGTTCACAACAATCTCCATTATCAGAACAATCAAGTTTTCTAATTCTAAATTCTGAAAATATTAGAAAAAAGAGAACTGTGGTTGAAAAAATATAAATAAATATTTCTATTTCTTCAAACCATTCAAAATTAAAAAATGATATAGAATAAAGTCCAATATTACCCGCTATAGAAGTAATACTTAAGATAAAAGGGATTCCACAACACAGCAAGTGTGTTAAACAGCTAAATACTAAAAAATACGAGGAAACAAATCTAATCATCAATTAATTATTTTCAAAAACAAAACTTTGTTATATTATAACACTGATATTTAATACACAACTTTATTTGATATAAAATGAACAATCCAATTAAAAAAAAAGCAATAGAATATTGTAATGTCAATAAGCATAGATTAACTGAACCTAGATTAAAAGTTTTAGAAATTTTTATATCAAGTAAAAAGCCTTTAAAAGCCTATGAAATTTTAAAAGAACTTGGTAAAAACTTCCCAAATCCTAAACCTCCGACAGCATATAGAGCCATAGAATTTTGGAAGGAACATAATTTTATTCACCGAATAGAAAGCCTTAATGCTTATTCAATATGTAATGCTGATCATTTGCATGACGGTACTCAATTCCTAATATGCAATTCATGTGGTGATGTTTCTGAATCTCATATTTGCGATTTACCAAAAAATATTCAAAATTTAATAAATAGCAAAATGTTCAACTTAAAAAGTTGGAATTTAGAAATGAATGGTGTGTGTAAGAAGTGTACCTAAATAAAAAAAAACTATTAATTACCTAGTAAATCTTTGGTTAAAAATCATTAATATTTAATTTACTAATTTAAAAATATCTCGATTTAAAGATGATATAAGAGCGTAAAAACCTCCTGGAACAATTGAGTGAGAATTAATATTAAAAATAATAATGCTTTCAAAAATGCTATACTTCTTGTTTTGTTAATTAACTTAACTTTTTTTTTTATCGAATTTTTTATTGCTTTTAATATAAAATCTGTATCACTCTTTGCTGATTCAATTGATTTTTTAGAAGATATAATTGTAAACCTTATTTTATTATTACTCATTATTTTTGACTTTAAAAAAAATTACAGAATAAATATGATTTTTGTATTTTTAATGTTATTACCTGGATTTACAGCTTTATGGGCTACATGGTATCAAATTATTAATCAAAATCCACCAAATGCGGTCCAACTTTCTACAGTTGGATTAGGTGCTCTTCTTGCGAACTTATCATGTGCTTTGATTCTTGTACGTTTTAAAAATTATAAAGGGAGTATTACACTCGCAGCGTTTCTTTCTGCAAGAAATGACGCTATTGCTAACATTACAATAATATTAACTGGTTTAGCTTTAATTTTTTATAGATCTATTTGGCCAGATATTTTTGTTGGGTTTTGCATTGCCTTAATAAATTGCAATTCAGCACTAAAAGTTTATAAATTGTCAATATATGAAAAAAACAAAAATTAATGTTATATTTAATAGATTTTGAGGGTAGGTAGGATTCTAATTAGATTGCATTAGGTGATTCATTCAAATATTTTTCATAATAATCTTTTCCTAAAATCTTTTTTATTTTATTAGATGTAATTTTGTTTATTTCTTTTTCTTTTTCATCAAAAATTTTTTGACAATTAAAAGATATTTCTCTTGATTTTACCTGGTCTATAAAATCATTTTCAATTGCATTTTTAGCTCTCAAAATAGGTTCAAGTTTCGCTTTCGTACATTTAGAAATAAATTTATTTTTATTTTTTTCCAGCTCATCAACTAATGTCATAATTTGATTAAATGTTAGTTTTGGTTTTATAATATTTAAAAATTGTCCATCAACTTCTACTTTTAATTTTAAGTTTTCTAATTCAACTAAAATTAGTTCAATATAATCAGTATTAAAAACAACAATTTTAAAAAAATTTTCACTAACTTTATTTTTAACTTCAGCAAGATCAGTGATTTTTCTATATCTGTTATTAATATTAAATCTCAATTTTTTAATTTCTTTTAAATAAAAGGAATCCCTACGAATAGTTTCAAGATATTTTTTGTATTCGTCTATTAAACCATCAAGTAGGTTCAGGGCTTGTATTGAATAATTTTCTGGTTAAATCACCCCCCAATTTAATTATCATTAAAAATTATTACATGTAAATATAATTCTTTTATATCAATTAAGATTTCTTTAAACTCAAAATTTAAGTTCGAAAAAAATCAGGTGTGTAAATGAAATACTTTATTTATAACTTTCCAATTTCCATCAACTTTTAATAGTGTAAAAAAATCAGTAAAATTATAACCAGTCCAATTTGTTGATTTTAAACAAACCGTAGCGATTGATTCAACGATATCGATACTTTTAAATTCACATGATATCTCTAATGCTGGACCATTATTATCGTTCCAATCATAGAGTTTTTGAATAGGACCGGAAAATAAATCATCCCCAATATAACCAAATATTGTAGCATCATCATGAAACGCAGGCTTCATATCATCACCTTTTCCTGATTTTGCTCCATCAATATAAAATTGAAGGGTTTTTTTAATTAATTCATTTTCATTCATATCTAATTATAATTAAGGAAAATTTTTTCTAAACATAATTTTATATTATAATAAAAAAAATATCCAAAAAAATTAATAATCCAGCAAGTGGTCTTATAAAAATCTTTTGACTGAATAGGAGATAAGAATGTTTAACTATTTATTACTTTTTACAGCAATTTCATTTGAAGTACTTGGGACAATGTTATTACCTGTAAGCCAAAACTTTACAAGGATTATCCCTACATCAATTTTAATAATCTCTTATGGAATATCATTTTATTTTCTATCAATAATTTCTCAAAAATTACCGCTTTCTGTTATTTATTCATCATGGGCAGGTATGGGAGTTTTTTCAGTTGCATTGTTGAGTTCCTTTTTTTATAAACAGGAACTAAATTGGCAAACAATTATTGGATTATTACTTATCGTACTTGGAGTAATTTTAGTTAACATTTATAAAGTTGAATAACCTGATTTGCAAATAATTTTATTAGGGATAATCTTTAAATGATTCTTAAAATAGTATAGGAATAAAAAAATTATGGTTATGCAACAAAATTAATTTTTTTTATTTCTTCCAAAAATGATGAATTATCCAATCGCATCAATATTGATGAATTAGCATTTAATGCTGAGTCAGGAGTGCGATGGAGAATTCCTTCCTTACCACCTCGAAAAATTCCAATATCCCACTTATTTATAAATTTTAATGCTGATTTATCTTTTACAATTTTATTATTAGGTTTACCTTGAACAAATGCCTCTCTATTTGCAGCATAATCAGGCAATAATTCAGTTCCTTGACCAGCGTAAGTAACTAACAATCTAAAAGGAACCATATCAACATGATAACGTTTACAACCTCTTTTAGTACCAATCCAAAAACTAATTTTATCTTCTCCAATAAATTTGCAAAAAATTTTACATAGATTGCTCATATCATTTATCCAGATATCGTAAAAAGGATCAGACATTATTTCATTCAACAGTTCAAGCTTAAGAATTTTTTTAATATCTTTAACAGAGTTGCTGTAACTTACAAAACCATAAGTTGAATTAAGAGATTTGTATAATTTTTTAAAAAAGAATTCAGATTTTAAAGGAGCTTTTCTAATAACAATTTTTAGTTGATCATCTTTGTCTTTAAAGTCTATTATTTTTTTTTTTATTCTTTGATAATCCATAATGTTTTAAAAACAACAAAACTATAAGTGTTATATTATAACATATAAAGATTTTTTTTTTCAATTAATTTAATGAAAAATTATAAAATATTTTTTAAAAGCAATCTTTTATTCACTGAACATAAAAAGTTATAATTAAAATAAAAAGATAAGGGTTCTAATTTAATAATTGAAGTTTTAGTTTTTTTTCATTATCTTCTTGCCATGCCTCTATTAGTTTTATTTTTATTATTTTTTACAAATCATCTCTCAGCTGATAGCCCAGACCTGGATGATATTAAACTTTACGATATTGTTAAAATAGAACATTGCCTAGATCAAGCCTATGATAGAATACCTGGTTATGCAAGAAAACTTGAGTTTAAGATTGAGGGAGATGATCCAGTATATGAATTTGATATTGAGTCGAAAAAAGACGGTAATACTTATAATGTTGAGTGTAATGCTGAAGAAGGCTACATAATTGAAGTTGAACGTGAGGTAAATGCAGATAATCAGTTATTTATAGATAATGCTAAAATTTCAATTAATCAGGCCAAAACATTGGCACTTAATATCCATCCAGGGTATGTAGTCAATGAAGAAAGAGAAATAGGAATGGATGGTTCCTTCACTTATGAGTTTGATATTAAGACTAATGCTGGCTATGAAATTAAAGTTGATATAGACGCAATTTCAGGTGAGATTGAAGAAGCTAGCTTTGAGTTATATGAAATTGGATTCGAAAAAGAATAATTGTTTCTTTCAGTCCAATCTTGTAAATATAAAACTTTTCTAAATTTCTTGATTTACTACTAACAATGAAATAATTATAGATTTAATGAAAGGCTTATTAATTACTTGCATCATAATTTTTTTAGCGCAGTATGCTTACTCTGAAGAAAAAGTTTTATCATGTAAATTGAATTATGGAATTTCAGGTGAAAATGATGAAACGGATATAGAGTTTAGAAATTTAAGTAAAATAGATCAGTCCCAAATTTTTTACTTAGATATTGAAAACAAGTGGTTATCTACCCAAAGTCTTCAAGAGTATAGAAATAGTGGAATCAAACTATCAAAAATAGATTTTAATATTAGTGACTCTCTAGTTTTTTCAATTGGTTTTTTAGAGAATAATAGCGTATTAGTCTCTAAAAATGTAATTGAATTAAATAGATATACAGGTTTTATCAAACATGAGTTTAGAACTAATTCTGAGACAATTTACAGAACAGGATACTGTGAACCTTTAAAAAAAAAGATGTTTTAGATAGATATTTAAAATCATCAGATATTCGAAAATTACTTAATCAAACTTTAAACAAAAGTTAATTAGGCATTCTATTAGAATTAGAGAATAAGCATATGGAAGACAAGGGGAGTATTTATTAAGACAAAAAAAAACCTGACAAAAGTCAGGTTAAGAGCAGTATCTTTACAGAATATTAAATTGGACAACATTTGTCAAACTATTTTTTTTAAGTCATTGATATTACTTAATTCTTTTTTTTGTAAAACCAATAAATTATTACGCCTACAAGAAAAAATACTAATAAAACACCTCTTCCGTAGGCTAAATTTTCTAGAACTTTCATATTTTTCTACTAAATATTTAATATTTTAAAATAATCAATATATGTTATTAACGCAATCTAGGTTCTATAGATAGTTGTAATAAAACAGATATTATTATTTAAAATCTAGTATTTACAAAAAATACTAGTTTTCCTGTACTGACTTTCATTTAAATGCAGAGTAAAATTGAGAGATTATGACAATTTATTTTCAACGACATATTTTTCATAATATTACTATTTTATTAGCACTGATCACTTTACTATCAAGTTGTTCAAGTACTAGGCTTATCTACACATTTATAGACGATTTTATCCAGGATGAGGTTACATATTTTATTGATTTAGATACAAAAGAGGAGCTATTACTTAGCCAGCAGGTATCAAAGATGGTTACTTGGCATAGAAAATCTATGCTACCACGTTACGCAGACTACTTTAATGATATAGCAGATAAAATTGAGGTAGGAAAATATGATGACATTTATATTAAAAAGATTTTAGAAAACGGGAAGTTTCTGATTGAGCAAACTGTAACTGGCTTGACACCATATGCTTCAAAATTCCTTGTTCAACACCAAACAATTGAAAATATCAAAATTATGAAGAAAAGAATGGCCACTCGTCAAAAAGAACGTCTAGATGAACTATCAGAACCCGAAGAAATATTGTATAAAAATCGTCTAAACAAATTTATATCGAACTTTGAACGGTTTTTCGGTGACCTTTCTAATGAACAAGTTAAACTGATTGAAGTGCATGCTCGTGATACACTAAATGATTCAAGTATTCGTTTGCATAACCGATCACTCCGCCAAAAGGCCTTTATAAATTTTATAAAGAATCAGCCCTCTGAGACGGAGCTCATGTACTTTCTTAATAAACTTTTATTGCGCGGCCATTTGATCACCAACCCAACTTATCAGGCATTCTCTGAAATGTCGTTAATACGTTTCAGGATATTGTTAGTAAATATGCTAGCAATATCTTCGGAAGCACAAAAAGAGACGATTATCAGTAATCTCCGAGACTATGCGTATGATTTTAAAGATCTTTCAGAATAATTAATTCTACAGTTGAAATCAAGAGACACTCAATAAGTGTTATAATATAATATTTCAACAATAAATTTATCTGGAGGGTAACTAGGCTTCTAAAGAGTAGGGAATCAGAGGCTTTCAGATAGTGGCGGAGAGACAGGGATTCGAACCCTGGAAGGACTTGCATCCTTGCCGGTTTTCAAGACCGGTGCAT
>MDSZ01251216.1_pt1 | contig 15226 bp, 13 predicted proteins | sample 811201 | NCBI WGS metagenome assembly MDSZ01 (sample SAMN05326647, study PRJNA326480) | marine metagenome | isolation source: seawater | place: Indian Ocean: North | collected 2010
AACAGCGAAATAATTGATGTAAATATCAACAAAGATATAACAGTAAAAACTCTTAAAGAAACTTTTAAGTTTGAAAAAATTATATCTACAATTCCAATTCATGAATTGCTTCCTATTATTTCACCAAAACCTCCTTCAGAGGTGTTGAAAGCTTTAGATGAATTAAAATATAATTCCATTCATATCACATGTTTAAAAGTTAAGGGAGAACACTTAGGTGAGAATTTTGCTATCACAGTTGCGGATCCAGAAATAATTTTTCATAGGGTTTCTAAATTAAACTTTTTAGGCGAAGCGTACTATAAAAAAGGATATACCAACCTTATGATTGAAACAACATTCAGAAAAGGCTTAAAAGAAGATTTATCATCTGAGGAGCTTGAAAAAATAATTTTAAATGATGTATCTAAATTATTTAATATTGAAGCTGACAATGTTGAAGATATATTTACAAGATCATTCAAATATGCTTATGTGATATACGACATAAATCATAGAAAAAATACAGATATTGTTTTAAATTATCTTAATTCGGTAAATATAACACCTCTTGGAAGGTTTGGAACTTTTGAATACATTAACTCCGATAAGGCAATAGAACTCGCTAGAAATTTAGCATTAAAATTAAAATAACATTAGCTGTTATTGTAAAAAACTGTTGATCCTTCCTCTTCTAATCTGAAACTAAGCGAATCATACTTATTTAAAGTGTAAAGTACTTTAGGTTCACCAACAACTAAAAGGTATCCTGAGCTTCCGGCACCAAGCAGTTTTGAACCATAAATTCCTTTTATAGAGTTAATCTCCTTAATCAATTCATCAACTTGTTGATTACTAACTTGATCAGACAGTTTTCGTTTTAACTCCCAATTTTCATTTAAAATTTGACCCATTTCTTTGATATTGCATTCGAGTATAGCTGTAATCATTGGATCAACTAATTTGAGAATGTTAAGACCAAGCTGTGTGTTCGTATCTTCCTCAAAAGATTTTTTTTGCTTTTTTAAAATATCTGAAGCGCTTCTCTGTACTCCAACTTTAATTAGTATGAGGGAGGCGTTTAGATAACTTGTTACTTGTTCCTCTAAGTGAAGTCTTTCAATTTCAACAGATTCATCTTTATTAAAAATAATTTTATTTAATCCTCCGAATGTTGAAGCATATTGGTCTTGCTTACCTATCGGTTCTCCAAGGCCGTTTATTTCTAAATCTGAACTGATTTTTGCTAATTCATGTTTTGATATTTTCTTTCCAAAGTAAGTGTTGAGTCCGTTCAAAAGACCAACAGTGTAAGCACTTGAGGAACCTAAGCCGCTGCCTTTTTGAATATCTGCTATTGAGTTAATGTCTAAGCCTGTTAAGTCATACTCTTCTGCTATTTTTCTAACAATTTTATGATTAATTTTTTTTGGATCTTTTACAACTTCCGTTTCAGAATATTTAATTTGAATAAGTTCTTTGTCAAATTTATGAATAAAGTGGTACATATATTTATTAATTGATGTTGAAATAACTTTTCCACCATGGTTTCTATAGAAAACAGGTAGATCTGTTATTCCTCCGGCAAATGAGATTCTAAATGGGGTTCTAATTCCAATCATTTCAATATCATATTAACGTTGAAATTTATAAAAATACAGAAGAGAAAATATGTTAAGAGTTATATATAAATTCTCTTCTGAGGTTTAAAAAACACTTACATTAATATGATAAAAATGAATAATTTTTTAAAATATATTACTGTTTTTTTTGGATATTTAATCTCTTTGTATTTTCTTTTTCTATTCTTCGAAGGTTTTGAGATTAGTGTACTAAAAGATCAATTGGAGCTTAGGAAAAATTTGATAAATTACTTATCTGCTATGGGTATTTTTTTAGTTAGTCTTTATTTCCGAGCTTTAAGGTGGGAGGTGTTAGTTTATGGTGAAGTTTTGTCTAAATCAAAAAGAAGTTTTAATAACTATATTATTTATCTAGTTTCTGATGGTTTAAATAATATTCTTCCATTAAGGATTGGTGACTTTTATAGAATTACAGCTACTAGGAAAGAGAGCAAAGTGTCTATTGGAAAACTCTTGATTTTATTAATTTTTGAAAGAGTTTTTGATTTAATAATTCTACTTTCTTCTGGATCTTTAGTTTTGTTTTACCTATATAGAAATGGTGACATTCAAATCAATAATTTATATATATTTGAGTGGGTATTTACAAATAAATATATATTATTGATTGCTTCATTGCTTGTTTTAGTATTAATTTACTTTTTTTCTAGGTCCTATTTATTTAAATCAAAAATTTATTCAGTTGTAAAAGGCTTTAAAAATGAAAATCATTTATTAGGTAGAATCAGCTCTTATACACTAGCAACATGGTTTTTCGAATTTACAGTTTTTGTTGTTCTTTTTAATACACTGCCAATAAATTTTAGTTTGACTGAAATGTTCTCTGTTTTTATAACATCAACACTTTCTACTTTAATACCCTCTGCACCAGGTTATATTGGTACTTTTCACTTTGTTTCAAGTCAAACGCTAAATTTATTTAATGTAAACAATTTTACAGCTGGATTCTTTGCAATAATTAGCCATCTAGTACTTGTTATACCTACTATATTTATCAGTATCTTTTATTTAAATATAAGCTTAATTAATATTATTAAAAAAGGATTACGCAATACTTATGAGTAAATTGATAACTTCGGAAGACTCTGAAAATCTTGATTATGATGCCGTTGTAAATTACTATAAAAAATTTGTTAATTCATCTTACGTTTCTTTATTATCATCCTTTCCATTCGGAAGAGAGCTTGTTGAAAGTTCTAAGGGACCTTACTTAAAAATGAAAAATGGTAAAACAGTTGTCGATATGACTGGAGGTATTGGAGTCCTTAACCATGGACACAATCATGAGAGGATAGTTGAAGCAAGAATCAGATTTCAAAAAAATAATAAAATGGAAGTACACAAATCTTTTCTTTCTCCTTACGTTGCTGCTTTAAGTCACAATTTAGCCACGATGCTTCCAAATGACCTTAATGTCTCTTACTTCTCCAATTCTGGGGGTGAAGCAAATGAAGGAGCAATTAAAATGGCATACAAATACCATGATGGTCAAAGAAAAACTATATTGCATAGTGATATCTCTTTTCATGGTAAGACTTTAGGTTCAGGGAGTATTACAGCATCAAAAGAAGTAAATTATTCTTTTCCAAAGATCTCTAATACAGATTCATTTGAATATAACTCAATTGACTCTTTGCAAAAGATAATTGATAAAAACACAAACAATGGTTTATGTGATATTTATGCTGTTATTGTTGAACCATTCAGTGCTTCAACTCTCAGGCACTGCTCTGAAGAATTTTTACTTTATTTAAGAGAGAGATGTTCAGAATTAGATATTGTCTTAATATTTGATGAAGTTTACAGTGGCTATTTCAAAACTGGTGAATTTTTTAATTTTATGAGAGTTAAAAATCTTTCACCAGACATTTTGACTATGGCAAAATCATTTGGTGGTGGAAAATCATCAATATCCGCCTTTACTGCAACCTCAAATGTATTTAACAAAAGTTACAATTCAACAAAATATGCAACATTACATAGCTCAACATATTATGGTTTTGGCGAAGAGTGCTATACAGCGATTGAAGCACTAAACATAGCTGTTGATGAAGAATACGATAAAAAAGCTAAATCATTTGAAGATGTATTTCATAAGAAATTAGAGTCTCTAATTGAAAAATATCCAGATATTTTAGATTCCTACTCTGGAAGCGGAACATATTTTGGATTATTCTTTAAAAAGAGATTTTCTAGGCTTGAATCAATAGCGAAGTTACTTCCATTAGAAATTGCAAAAACAGAAAACCTAATGCTTAAAGTTATTGTAGGTTCTGTGGTTTCAGCTGTTTATGAAAAACATAATATACTATTATTTGTGGGGCTAATTGACGATTGCCCTTTAAAACTATCTGCTTCTTTTGCTCATGATGAAGATATAATTGCTGATGCAATTGATGCAATTGATGATGTTCTTTCTTCTGGTTTAAATAATTTGATTACAAAATTTGTAATGAATAAATTTACTAAATAATATTTTCAGAAATAAGAATCAATAATTATATTTTTTAATATTCAAACTTTGTTTCGTACCTTAAAATTTTTCTATCCTTAAAGAATTGATCTACATCACCATTAAAGTCATAGCCCTGTTCGGCAAACATTGTGAGAAAGCCGATGTGTATTTTAAGTTTTTTTTCCACAAAAAAATTAACTCTTGATAAAATTTTAAAAATAATAGAGGGAAAGAAAACTGGAGGAAATTTATGCTTTTCCTTTTTTTTAAATTCTAGAAATAAGTCTAATGTAGACATAGGCTCTTTATCTGTTATATTGCTTATTTTGCATAGTAGTTTCGATTCTTTGTTTATTTCATTAATGATTATTCGAATTGCAGAAAAAATAGTGTCAATATTTGTATACGATCTATAACGTTTTTTAAACGGAAAGATGAAAATACCTTTTTTTATCAAGTTAAGGAATTTATCAAAGTTTTTATTGTTATAGCTAGAACCATAAAATGCACCAGGTCTCAAAACGATAAATGAGTTACTTGGCATGAATCTAGATAAAAATGATTCAAATTTAAGCTTAGTCAGACCGTAGTAATTTATGGGATTCCCCTCTCCTAATTTAGGGTGTATATCATTACCATGTGTAACTGAAATACTGGATATGTGGACAAAAAAGAAATCCAAATTCGAGTTTCTCATATTTTTAATAAATTCAATTGGTGATAGTAAATTAGAAATTTCTATGTCTTTTGTATAGTTTGAATGTTGAAGCCCACTAGCATTAATTATTATAATTTTTTTATTTTGTGAAACTTCTTCTAGTTCAGTAATTAAAGCTTTTTCGTTTATATCATAAACTAAATCAATATTTGCTAGAGAATCCGCACCAACACTTAGCTTGTCAACACTTACAATTGAATTATTCATTGATTCAGATAAATGGTTAATTAAGGCAGTACCCAATCTACCTCTGCCTCCAAGAACTACGATTAAATTACTCATAATGCTCTAAGGTTTTTTGTATACCTTTTTCTAAATTGTAATTTAAAATCCAACCCAGTTTTTCTAAATTTTCAATATTTGCAATTTCTTCATTTAATTCGTAGTTTCTTTTTAACTTTTCTTCAATTTCTATTTCCAAGTTTTTTTCACTGTAGCTTAATACCAAATCAAGTATCTTCCTCATCTCAGTACTCCGACCAGAGCCTAGTTCAAATAAATATTCATTAGTATTTGATTTTAAAAGGACATCTATTGCTTCTAATACGTTATCAATAAATATAAAATCTCTTTTATGATTAAGTGTCCCAAGTTTTAAAACTTTATCTTTTTTTATATGGTCAATAATTTTTGGGATAAAATATTCTACTTTTTGAAATGGTCCAAAAGCATTATAAAGTCTAATTATTTGCAATTGTATATTATCACCTAGATTTTCTTTTAAATAATTTTCAGTTTGTAGCTTTACATTACCTAGCGGATTAATTTCATAACTTGTTTTATGTTTATAAGCCCAGCTTGCTTTTCCACTGGACATATAAATAAATTTCTTAGGTTTAATAAATTCTGAAATTTCAATCATCGTTTTTGCAAGTTGAATTGAGACATCTAAAAAACTTCCCTCATGAATTGTTCTTTTATCCGTTGGGCTTGCTAAGTGGATGATGTGGGAGTTTATATTCATATGTTTGCTTAACTTTTCATTTAAGCTTTTTGTACTTAATTTGGAAAGGTATCTCAAATCCAGAGGAATTATATTGTTATTTTTAAAAAGTTCAGAGTTTGATAAGTTTCTACCAATAAACCCATTAGAGCCTGAGAGAAATATTGACTTAATAACGATTTTCCTTGAAAAATACTCTCCAATATTCCAGTGAGTCTCTAAGTATTGATTCCAAATTATATTCGGGCTTCCAATTACTAAATGATTCAAACTTTGAGTAATCTCCTAATAAAAAATTTAATTCTGACGGCCTTACCCTTTTAGGATCTTCAATAATTTCAATATCCTTTAAATTACTCATTGAAATTAATGTGTCTAAACATTCTTTTATTGAGTAAAGAGTCTTATTCCCTATGAGATATATTTCACCTACTTCACCGTTTAACATTACATCTTGGTATGCCTTAACAGTATCTTTTACATGGGTAAAGTTTCGTTTTGCATCTAAATTTCCAACATATAGCTTTTTGTCTTTATTGTTTATTTCAATATTTGCAATTTGATAGGCAAAACTAGAAATTGCACCATGTATATCCCTTCTTGGTCCTTCATGATTAAAAGCTCTAGTTCGCAAAATTTGTAAACTATACGAAGCAAGATATGACTCTGAAATTGCATTTTGTGCAACTTTACTAGCTGCATAAGGATTAACAGGATTTAATATTGTTTTTTCAGTTATTGGAAGATTTTCCTCAAGTACATCACCATACTCTTCTGGAGTTCCTGTTACAAGTATTCTTGGATTAATTTTTTGATCAATAATTGATTCAAATAAGTTAATCGTACCAGATGCGTTAACATCAAAATAAGCTGTTGGCATATTCCAAGATGGTGTTACCCAAGACAATGCGCCTAAATGATAAATTTGATCTGGTTGGCTTATCTCAATAGCTTTTTTAACTGATAAAGAGTCTGTTAAATCACCTTCTATCCAGTTAATTTTTTCAATAATGTGAGAAACGTTTCTGAGTCTTGCATTTGGTTTTTTAAAACCAAATAACTTATTTTTTTTATCAATTAATAATAAATCTAATAAATGACTCCCTGCAAAACCATTTGCACCCGTTACTAATATATTCATTATTTGAATTATAGGTATCAATTTATTTTGCATTTTATAAATATTAAAAATACAACACTAGGAAATTATTTGTTTGTAACATTGTATTAAACCATAGATTGGTAATTTAACTTTTAATATAAGATGAACAAAAAAAATTTATTATTACTGCTTTTTTTATCATTTTTACTTAAACCTGTTTGGTTGTTTGACTATACAAGTCTTTCACCAGGAGATGATCTATCGTACTGGTTGCATTCTGCAACATTAGCTTTTGATTATGATATTGATTACTTAAATGACTATTTTTATAATGACGCGAGATTCGATCCAGAAACTAATGTTCCCTACCACCCACCAGGCTCAGGATATATGAGTGCACCTTTTGTTGCTCTGTTTGGAATGATTGATAATTTTAGAACAAATAATTTATCACCGTATTCTTCTCAGATAGGACTTTTAAGCTACTATGGATTTTTTGTTGGAACACTTTTTTACACATTGCTTGGTTTCTATTTTCTTTCAAAACTATTGGATGCCAAAAAGTTACAAAGGCACAAAAAGCTTATTTTGCTCTTAACTTATTTATCTACAATTGTTCATTACAGTACTACAAGATTTTTAATGGCGCATGCTCATGAGTTTTTTTTAGTTACTCTTATTTTGTATAATTTTGAAATCAATGAAAAAGTTAGTAAAAAAAATATCTTAGTTTTAACTTCATCATACTTTTTATTATCTCTTACAAGGCCATCTACTTTCCTGATATCCTTAGTTCTCTTAATTGCTTACTCAAAAAAAATAAATAAAAAATCTTGGAATATTGGAAATCTTTCCTTGCTTTTCATCTTTTCGTATTCTTATAATTGGATTTCAAATTATTTATATAATTCAAACTTCATTCTGATTAATTTTAATAATTCAAAATTTTTGCAAAATACTGGGTATGAAAATTTATTGGACTTAAATAAAATTTTTTTAGGTCTTATAAAAATTCCTAATCTACTTTTTTCATTCTCAGGTGGTCTTCTTTGGAGTACACCAATAATATTTACTGGATTATTAAGTTTCATTATTTTACTAAAAAGAGAGAGTTTTAATTTACATAAACTTGGAATGCTTTTTTACTTGGCTGGTTTTTTTATTGTTGCAATTGTTTGGGAAGGTAGAGAAGTTGCTTATGGTCAAAGACTGTTTATTGGCCTGCTTCCATATTGTGCATACGTTACAGCATTGATTTCAAAAAATATTGACATAAAAATGCTTTTATCGATATTAAATGTAAATGCATATTTGCAGTATCTATATTTTTCTTCATCAGACAACCTAACACTTAAAGAAGGTGAGACACTGTGGGGTACAGTAGTTGGGTTTGCACCAGAAAATTACACTGTATTTTTATATAAAGAATTGTTTCAGTTGGAAAATATTTTTACAATTTTTGCAAAATCAATATATGCAATTAATTTATTTTCATTAATGTCATTAGATAGAATATTACAGATTCCTATAATAAAGCACATTTCGCTAGATCAAATTAGTAAATTTGAAAACCGAGCCGATAAATATCTTGATATTTCTTATTTATATGTGCTTTTAACCTCTTTTTCATTTTTTTGTTTTTTATTTTTATTCATTAAAATCATTTCATCAAAAAATATAATTGGATACAGTAGAAATAAGTAGAATGATATTTTCGAAAATTAAAAAAGTTAAAGGGTACTTTTTTCCTAATAAAGATCCCTTTAATGATGGCCCTTACGGTAGTAAAAAAGAATATTTGAATATATATAATGAATCAATTCAAAAACAATACCCTCATGTCGAAAGATTTTGTAATGAATTAGGTTTCAAAATAGATAAAAATTATTTACATGAATTAGCTTTAATTACTCAGGTTGTAATTAAAAAATCTGAAATTAATTTTCAACATGGAAATATTCTTTACTCCGTTTTAAGAAGCTATATTCAATCTGTGGATGAAGATAATTTAAACATACTTGAGACAGGTACTGCCAAGGGTTTTTCATCAATATGTATGTCAAAAGCACTTCTTGATAGTGGAGTTAATGGAAATATTTTAAGTATTGATTTTATGCCTCATGAAAAAAATATTTATTGGAATTGTATTTTAGATTTTAACGGAAAGAATTCTAGGAAGAGTTTGCTTGAGCCTTGGACTCAAGAACTTAAAAATATACAATTTCTTGAAGGAAAAACGAGAAAAATACTTAGAAATATAAAACTTGAGAGAATCAATTTTGCTTTTTTAGATGCTGCGCATACAAAAAGGGACGTTCTTTACGAATACAATTATTTAGAGTCAAAACAACAAAGGGGGGATGTAATTATTTTTGATGACGTCACTGAAGATTTATTTCCTGGTGTTGTAAAAGCAATAGATTCAATTAAAAGTTTTGGAAAATATAGTGTAGAGTTATTTGAAATATCAAAGTACAGAAGAATTGCAATTGCTAAAAAAAACTAAGATTAAAATGTTAGAGTAGATTAGCAAATCATATGAACGATACTTACAAATTTTTCTTTAAAAACTCAAGCTCAGAAATCAATCCACGTTATGAAAGTAGATTAAAGAGAAATGTTCTAATTGCAAAAATAATTGATAAAAGGAAATACTTTAATGTTCTTAATGTGGGCAGTGGAGGGGAAAGTTATCTAAAAAATAATATCTCTAACAATAAAATAAAAATTTTTGATATTGATATAAGCGGAGAAGTAGACTTAAAAATTGACTTAGATAAGACTGAAAAACTCCCATTTAAAGACAGGGAGTTTGATTTAGCAGTTTGTCTTGACTGCTTAGAACACTTGGAAAATTTTCATAACATTAATAGTGAGCTGCTACGTGTATCTAATAATGTAATAATATCTTTACCAATTAGTTCAAACGAAATAATGTACGAAGTGTTCTTAAATAAATCAAAATATTATAAAAACACAGAAACAGGGTACCACTCTAAATATTATGGACTGCCATTAATTAAACCTGAAGATAGGCATAGGTGGTTTCTTTATTTCCTTGATATTATAAGGTTCTATCAGCATTTTTCTGAGGAAAATAACTTAGATTTAAAATTTTATATACCTCAATCATCAACTCGAAAATTAGCCAAGTTGCTATTACCAAAAGTAATTTACTATAACTTTTTTAATCCTCATATATGGATTGAGTTACATAGAAAATTGTAAATAAAATTTAAATTAAAATTTTTCTTTGTGTTTAATATAATGAAATGAAATGGAAGTAACCCTTTTTTTTACTTATGATACATCCTTAAAAGACTGGGAATCTGCAGGCATCCTTTCTAGAGAGCTTTCTATTTATAAAAAGCTTCATAACGAAAATAATATTAAGTTTAATTTTATTACATACGGAAATGCAGAGGATTTAGAAATAGATACTGGCGAAGGCATTGAAGTATATCCTTTATATGAAAAACGAAAAAGATCAAATTATAAATTTGTAAAAATATTTAAGTCATTGATGATTCCGTTTTTCTTTAGGGATATTATAAGAAACTCATCAATTCTCAAGACTAATCAATTAAAAGGTTGCTGGGTTGGTTTAATATCTAAAACTTTTTTCAAGAAGCCCTTAATAGTAAGGACTGGATATGATTTGATGCAATGGTCAATTTTTCAAGATAAAAATAAATTTAATCGTACAATTGTGAAGCAAATAACAAAATATGCAATAAAAATTTCAGATCAATATAATGTTTCGTCTGATATAGACTCCATGTTTTTAAAATCAAGTTTCAAAAATCTTAATACTAATAATATCCAGTTAAGACCCAATTTTATAGATACATCTATTTTTACTGATATGGAGAGTGAAAGAAACAAAGAAATATTACTTGTTGGAAGGCTAGAAGATCAAAAAAATTTAGAATTTATTATAAAAGAGTACGAAAACTTTAATTTGCCTAAATTAAATATTGTTGGTGATGGTTCTAAAAAAAATTACCTATTAAATCAAATAAATTCAAAAAGTCTAAATATTGAATATCATGGAAAAGTTTTAAATAATAAACTTACCTATTTTTATAATAAATTTGAATTTTACTTAATTGCATCACATTACGAAGGAAACCCTAAATCATTGTTAGAAGCTATGGCTTGCGGAAATGTAGTTATAGGAAGCAATGTGACGGGAATAAACAACATAATTAAACACAAAGAAAATGGACTATTGTTTGAATTAGAATATGGAAATTTGTCAAAACAAATAAATTTAATCTTAGATGGAAGTTATGACTTAAATATTTTAAAACTTAATTCTATAAAATTTATCAAAGAAACTCATTCGTTGAACGAATTAAGTAAGTTAGAATTAAATGACTATCGGACAATATTAAATGATTAATTTACTTTTAAATTTAAAAAAAATTTTCAATTTTTCAAAAGTTGTAAAAGTCAAGAAAAAAAAATTAAAGATTTTTATTTCTTTTTTATTTATAAATTTCGTTATATTGTCTGATCTATTAATAATATCTATACTCAATTTTCTAATTACAAATAAGGTCTCTGAAGACAATATTTTTAATTTTTTATTTTCTTCTAATGCTGAAATTTATTTAATAATTTTTATAATTACAAGATACTTATTTTTATTTTTAGATCACATACTTAGAGAGTCTTTACGGCTTGATTTAGATAAAAGTTTAAAACTAAAAAGTGTTACTGATTTGTTTGATGATTCAGCTAAAGATATCTCAATTGTATCGTATGAAGTCAACAATGAGGCAACTATGTTGGGTTTGCTATACAAAAATTTAATTTCACTACTTACTAATTCTTTTCAATTTATTGCATTTTTGATTTATATTATCTTTGTTGACGTATCCGTGACCTTGTTTTTAGTTATTATTGGTGTCTTATCATCTTCAATAATTTATTATCAAAAAAGAAAAAATTTGAAAACATCTGAAAATTATCAAATGTCTTTGGAGGAAATAAATTCAGAAAGTTTGGATCTAGTTTCAAATTTTTATTTAATTAAAATCCTCAACATTGAAGATAAAGTTTTAAATAACTTTAAAAGTACTCTAAAAAGATACTCAACATATTTTCTGAGGATTGCTAATTTACGATTTGTAAATTACAACACACCACAATTTATTGGCACATTATCAATTGCTTTTTTAATTTTATTTTTTACTAATACTTTTACATTAGAAATAATTTTTCTAATTTTAAGAATGGCGCAAGCTTTTGGAACTAGTAATGAAAGTTACCACGAGCTTTCAGTAAAAATTCCTTTTTTAGATAAATACTTATCAAAAATTAAAAACAAGCAAAAATTTTCTTATGGTTCTTACTTGTTTAATTCAAAAATGGAGAAGTGTATATTTTCTGAAAATTTTTCTTTTAAATACCAATCAGATAACAAATTTATTTTTGAGAATCAAAAAATAAATATAGAAAAAAACTCTCATAACTTAATTGTTGGTAAGAATGGAACTGGCAAAAGCACTCTTCTAGGTGTTCTTGCTGGCGTACATCAACCTACAGATGGATTGATTGAAGTTTCATCAAAAAATATGGGATTTGTAGGAAATAAGCCTTTTATCTTTAAAAAATCGTTGCTTGAAAATATAAAAATAATACCGAGCTTAAGTTCAATAGAAAATAAAGCAATAGATGGTTTATTTAGAGAATTGCAGTTCTATGAAGATTTTGAAACAAACTACCTTGAAAATGTTGTAAGTAAAGACACTTTGTCAGATGGTCAAAAGCAGAAATTGTCATTTATTAGATTGTTGCTACAGAATCCAGATATTATTTTTCTTGATGAAGCTTTTTCGAACCTTGATTATGACAGTACTCAAAAGATTAAAAGCTTAATATTTAACAAATCTACAGTAATTAATGTAACTCATGATTCAAGCAAATTTGAAAATATTACAAATATTTTTCAAATTCAAAAAAACACAATATTAAATAAAGAATTGTGAAAGTCTTAATTTTTTCTGACAAAGATCCAATAAAATTTCAAAGCAAAAGGCAGCTGTTGTGGTTGGTAGAATTTTTTAACACAAATATAGATGATGTGAGAGTTAATTTTGCTGATTCGATAGATTATGAAGAAGAAGAGTATGACTGTATTCTAATTCATGGATATGATTTCAAAAACATAAAAGTAATAAAAAAAAGAAACAAAAAATCAAAATTATTATTAATAAATCCTGGATTAATAACAGAAATTCATCAATTAAATATTTTAAGCAAAAAAGGCCTTAAAGCTTTTGTACAAAAAAAACAAATAGAAAGAAATATTGATGGAATAATAGTGAGAAGCAAGCCGTGGAAAGATATTGTTGAAAAAAATATTGATGTATCCGTATATCAATGGATTGATTTTGAAGAAAAAGTTAATGATGTTTCAAGAAAAGGAATTAAAAAATCACCAACAATTATTGGTTACCATGGTAACCCTTATCATATAAAAAATAGTTTTAAATACTGTTTGTCTGAAGCTCTTGAGTTGTTAAATAAGCGTTGTAAATTTGAATTTCATATACTAACAAATGAAGTTTCATCTCTAAAAAATATTATTACGGGTAGTTTTCCTATTAAATTTTTCGAATACGCAAATGTTGATTTTGAAAATGTAATAAACAATTTTGATATTGGTGTTACTCCTACAATGACAAGTAAGGAAAGCATAGAGGAAACAAGTGTATTAATAAGAAACTCTAATAGAACAATCTCGCTTTTGGCAAGAGGTATTCCATCAATTACATCACCTCTTCCACAATCTGTGATTGATCTAGAAAACAACATTCATACAGTTTATGCAATTACTGCAAAGGAGTGGGTCGATTCTTTTATAAAATTAATTGAAGATGAAAATTTTTATAACACTATAAGAGATAACGGTTATAAATTAGTTAAAAATAATTTTTTGGTTGATACTGCAGTTGAAGAATTGACAAAAATAATTGAAAGCGTATTGAATGAAAAGTAACCACAATATTCTTCTTGGGCTACCGCCTCATAACTTCGATTTATATCATCCATTACATACGAGATTTGGAATTTTTTTTCACATTAAAAAAAGAGGTGAATTTGATAATAACTATGAATCAATTTTTGATTGGCTCAAAAATAAAAATATAATTAAATTGTCAAGTGTTCAGGATTTGTTAAATTTTTTAAGTAATTTAAATGATCAAAGTAAACATGAAATAAATTTGGCAGTTTTCTCAAAAAGAGAGTTCCTTACAAGAAAAGAGGTAGATGACATTTTATTGATTGTTGAAAATTATAGTAAAAATAAAAATATTATCATAAATTTAAAAACTGATATCAACAATTTTGAAACTTTTTATTCAAAATTAGATTTCTATAAATTCTGTGAAAATCTAAATTATCAAAATATGATTCTTAAATATAGTAGTTTAAGTAACAAGAGTCGTAAGTCTATAAAATTTCCTCTCCTGATTAGAAATGCAATTTCTTCTGGTGGAAAAGATACTTATCTAATAAAAAATAATATTTCTTTTAACCTTATTTATATTTATATTTCTTTAAAGAAGATATTTCAAAAAACAAAAAAAGCTGACTGGTTTGTTCAAGAATTTATCGATACAAAAATTAAATTTGGTTACTACAGAAGCTATCGTGTACTTGCATTTAATAAAAAGCCTTATTTTATATATCCAAATATTTCTAAGACTAATCCGATCACACATGTGAGTGAAAAAGACAAACTTTCAAAAGAAGATTTTTTAGAGTCTGTCAGGTTTGGGATAGATATATTTAATAATAATAAAGACCAACTGGAAAAAATTTTTGAGGGGCTTGGTAATCCATTTGCAGCATTAGATTTAGTTTCATTAGATTCAGATAGAATCTTTATAACAGAGGCTGAATTAAAATACGGACCATCTGAAAAATATATTGATAACCAAATTAGGCATTTTAATCTCGATAATGATTTCTTTGATTACATAAGAGATGAATTAAAAACTAAACATTTATCATTTGATGATATTATTAATATCTTTGAATAATATATGTAAATGGACTTTGATATTGCAATCTTAGGAGGAATGGGGCCACAGGCTGGAGCCAGCTATTTTAAACTTCTAACAAATATTTTCGCATCTAAAATGGGAGATCAGTCACATCCTAAAATATTATTATATTCAAACAGCAAGATTCCAGATAGAGCTGAAGCAATAGATGCAAATAATGATTCTCCATTAAATGAATTGGAAATTAGTTTAAATTTTTTAAACAAATTAGAACCCACCATTATAAATATTGCTTGTAACTCTATTCATCACTGGGTTTATAAATTCGATTTAAATAAAAAATTTCCTAATATTTTAACAATAGA
>MDSZ01022107.1_pt1 | contig 15222 bp, 13 predicted proteins | sample 811201 | NCBI WGS metagenome assembly MDSZ01 (sample SAMN05326647, study PRJNA326480) | marine metagenome | isolation source: seawater | place: Indian Ocean: North | collected 2010
GATATTTCAACAGTAATGAGCCCTAGAACAGTATTACATTGGGCAGAAAATTCCGAGATATTCAAAGATACTGGATATGCCTTTAGAGTAACTTTTCTAAATAAGTGTGATGAGATAGAAAAAAATACTATTGCAGAATACTATCAACGATGTTTTGGTGAAGAACTGCCTGAGTCTTTGATAAATATTCAGATTTAATGAGTAATAAAGAAATCAATTTAAAAGAAAAACTAAGGCTAGCTTTAGAGTCAACTGCAAAAGTAATTTCAGATGATTTTGATAGTAAGGACAAATTAAAAGAAAATAAAAGTTCTGATAAATTAAATTTATTCAATATAGAAAATCTTAATAACAAAAATAATTTTATAAAGGCGAGAGCAGAAACTGACTCTTATGCACTTAAAAAAAAATTTTCTGATAACTTGATTTATAATAAAAACTCTCCTTCAAATTCGTCTTGTAAGTCTCTTTACTCTATTGCTGAAAAGATAAGATATGAAACTTTGGGGGGAAAAATGTTAAAAGGAATAAAAAAAAATTTTACCTCAAATTATTCGCAAATTATAAATTTAAAAAGAAAGGACCAACTAAATAACAAAGATGATGTTCCAATAGCAGAGGCTTTTGAACTTTATATGCTTAAAAATTTTCACAATATAAAACTTAACACATTGACTGCAAAAATGCTTGGTTTTTGGGAAAAAGAATTTGATTATCATATAAAAAATCATATTGATTTTTTAAAAAAAAATTTAGACAACCAAAATATTTACAGTTCACGTTTTTCTGAAATTCTTCAAGATATGGATATCTTTCACAATGAAGATAGTGAAGATACAAAAAAAGAAAATCAAAGCGAAGGTCAGGATAATCCATCCAATGATGATAATGAAAGTGAAAATGATGATGAAAAAGATCAAAAGAAGGATCAAGATACAGAATCTAGTTTAGATTCTGACTATGATGTAACTGAATATAAAATAGATGAACAGTTGTTTGATACAGATAGTGATCAAAAAAGTTCAGAACAAGTTATTCAAAAACAAAATAATAAAAATATTTATCTTGACTATAAAATTTATACCACTCAATTTGATGAGATAACTAAAGCAGAAAATTTAGAAAACTCTGATGAGTCGGATAAGCTTAGAAGAAATCTTGATCAACAATTAGTTGGATTTCAAGATATCATTACAAAACTTGCAAATAAACTTCAAAGACAATTACTCGCAAAGCAAAATAGGGCATGGGAATTTGATCTAGAAGAAGGTTTACTTGATAGTTCTAAGTTGCCAAGAATAATTATGGATCCTTATAATTCTTTATCTTTTAAAAAAGAGAAAGATTTAGATTTTAAAGACACAGTTGTAACTTTATTAATCGATAATTCTGGTTCCATGAGGGGAAGACCAATTACAATTGCAGCAATTTGTGCAGATATTTTATCAAGAACATTGGAAAGGTGTTCAGTTAAGGTTGAAATTTTAGGATTTACCACAAAAAATTGGAAGGGTGGAAAAAGTAGAGAGTTATGGAATAAAAATTCAAAACCAAAAATACCTGGAAGATTAAATGATTTAAGACATATAATTTACAAGGGAGCAGATACCCATTGGAGACAGGCCAAAAAAAACTTGGGCTTAATGCTTAAAGAGGGTTTATTAAAAGAGAACATTGATGGAGAAGCAATTTCTTGGGCATATAATAGATTGAAAAAAAGAAAAGAGGAAAGAAAAATTTTAATGGTCATATCTGATGGGGCGCCAGTTGATGATTCAACTCTATCAGTTAATTCAGGAGATTTTTTAGAAAAACATTTAAAGAAGATAGTTAAATTTATAGAGGATAAAACTGAAATTGAAATTTTAGCAATAGGAATTGGTCATGATGTTTCAAGATATTATAACAAAGCAATTAAGATTACAGATGTTAACGAACTTGGAGATGTAATGATTTCACAATTAAGTGTTTTGTTCGAAACAAAAAAAAAATTACATTAAATATTGAATAAATCTTTATTTTTCCATTCAATAATTACTTCTGCCCCACTTCTAGTTTTTGAGTTTTGGCAAGAAACTGATGCAAAATTTTTTTCTAAAAGTGTTTTTCCTATGAATAAACCAAGCCCTAAACCTACTTTTGATTTATCAGAAAACATATTTGACTTAAGATATGGCTCACCGATTTTCGACAAAACATCTCTAGGGTATCCTGAACCATTATCCTCAATAATAATCTGAGTAATTTCGCTATTACTCTTTAAAATAATATAAACTGAATCTTTAGAAAATTTATTAGCATTACCGATAAAATTTCTTAAACCATAGACTATTTCAATTGATTTTGTTATTTTTTTTAAATTAGTATCTTGATCAAAATTTAAGATAAATTTTTTATCACTTATCTCTTTAAAAGAAGAAACTATTTCTTTTAAAAGATTTCTCATTAAAAGATCGTTATCAATAAAATCATCTTCCTCAACTGGATTAAGAGTTAAACGTTTTAGGATTTCATTACATCTCTCTACTTGACTTGATAGTAATAAAACATCTTTTTGAATTTCTTTCTTATCACTAAATTGCTTAACAAGATCTTGGGTAATTATCTTTATTGTTGAAAGAGGTGTTCCTAAGGAATGAGCTGCTGCTGCAGCTTGACCTCCTAAAGATAAAAGTTCATGCTCTTTAGCCATAACTTCTTCCATTTTTGCTAAAGCCTCTTTTCTTAATCTAGACTGTACTCCAAAAGTCATGGCAAAATAATTTAAGAAAATTAATGCAATAATTAATGCCAATGGAATTGCGTAATAATAATAAGGGCTAACATGAAAATGATCACTAATAGGTACCGGTAATTTTTTAGAATAGAACGTTAGAAAAATAATTATGACTGAGGTTAAAAAAACAAGAGATATATTAGTTTTAAAACTTAAATTTGAAGAAGAAAATACACTTGGAATTAATAAAAAGATAATGAAAGGGTTGGTCACACCCCCAGTAAGATAAATCAAAATACCCAGCTGAAAAATATCTATTACTAAAAAAAGAAAAGCTGATCTATCTGATAATTGAGTTTTCTTGTATATAAATATTAAATATAAGTTACTAACTGCTCCTAAAAAAATCACAAGATTACAGGTAATAAAATCAAATTTAAAATTAAGATAAAAATAAACAAAATTAACTGATATTAATTGTCCAATTATACCAATCCATCTTAAGCTTATATATATTGATTTTTTAAATAGATGGTATTTTGAAGTTTCAAAAAACTTCATTCTTATATATCAAGATTTTGTACATTTATTGCATTAGAAATTATAAAATCTTTTCTTAGTGCAACATCATTACCCATTAATGTATGAATTAAATTTTGATCTTTTTTGAGATCTTTAGAATATTGAACTTGAAGTAAATTTCTAGACTCTGGATCAAGAGTTGTGCTCCACAATTCATCTGGATTCATCTCACCAAGACCCTTGAATCTTTGAATATTCATTTTAGATTTTTCTAATTCTACTTCCTTAATGTACTCTTTAGAACCTTTCCTTAAATTTTTAAAAGTTTTACTATTTTTCGTAATATAATCTTCGAGCTCTTTTTCATCTTTTATGTATACGCTTTTAGATCCCTTATTTATTTTAAACAATGGTGGTTGAGCTAAATAAACATGTCCATTTTCAATCAATTTATTAAACGGTTTGTTATTAAAAAAAGTTAACAATAATGCTCTTATATGAGAACCATCAACATCAGCATCTGTCATAATTATAATCTTACCATATCTTAAATCTTTCAAATCAATTTCTTGAGCTTTGGGATCCAATCCTAAAGCATTAATCAAAGTAACAATCTCGTTAGATGAAATCATTTTAGATAAAGCTTTTGTTCTCTGCTCTGAACCATTACCATTTTTTTTAATAGCTAAATCTTCAACATATGTATTTAAAATTTTTCCCCTTAAGGGAAGTACTGCTTGATTAGTTCTATTTCTTCCTTGTTTTGCTGATCCACCTGCTGAGTCTCCCTCTACAATAAATAGTTCGGTACCCTCTTGTTTTCCTATTTGGCAGTCAGCTAATTTTCCAGGAAGACCACTTAATTCAATTGCACCCTTTCTTCTAACATTTTCTCTAGCTTTTCTGGCAACATCCCTGGCCATAGCTGCTTGAATCACTTTTGCTAATATTGTCTTAGCTACAGAGGGATTTTGATCAAACCATATTGATAATTTTTCATTGATAATATTTTCTACTATCATTCTAATTTCAGAAGAAACTAATTTATCTTTAGTTTGAGAAGAAAATTTAGGATCAGGAATTTTCGTTGATAATATGCAAGTTAAGCCTTCTTTGATATCATCTCCTGATATGGCCAATTTACTTTTTTTTAAGAGATTGTGTTCAGTAGCGTATTTATTTACTACTCTAGTTAAGGCACTTCTAAAACCTAGAACATGTGTGCCACCATCTTTTTGAAAAATATTATTTGTATAAGGTAATACATCCTCAGAGTATCCAGCATTCCATTTTAGTGAACATTCTATCTCAATATTATTGTTTTTTCCTTCTATGTAAATTGGTTTTTTGAAAAGATCATTTCCATTTTTATTTTGTAATTTTTCCTTTTTACTATCCAAAAATTCAACAAATTCTAAAACTCCACCTTCAAATTTAAATTCTTCCTTTTTTTCTTTTTTTTGACTTAAATCAATAAAAACTATTTTAATTCCCTTATTCAAAAATGCTAACTCTCTCATTCTTTTTATAATTATATTTGCGCTAAATTTTATTGAAGAAAAAATTTCTCTAGATGGTAAAAAAGTAATGCAAGTCCCTGACACTTTTGATTTTCCTATAACTTTAAGAGAATATTTTGCTTTACCATTATTAAATTCAATTAAGTATTTTTTACCATCTCTATCAATTTCTAATTCTAATTTTTCAGATAAAGCATTTACAACTGAAACACCCACACCATGAAGTCCACCTGAAACTTTATATGACTCGTGATCAAATTTTCCACCGGCATGAAGCTGGGTCATGATTACCTCGGCAGCTGATTTTCTTTCACCTTTGTGGATATCAACTGGTATTCCACGTCCATCGTCTTTAACAGTAACTGTTCCATCCTTGTTTATAATTACTTTAATATTTTGACAATGTCCTGCTAGAGCTTCATCAATAGAATTATCAACAACTTCATAAACCATATGATGAAGTCCAGTACCATCGTCTGTATCTCCTATATACATTCCTGGACGTTTTCGAACAGCTTCTAAGCCTTTCAAAACCTTTATTGAGTCCGCTTGGTAAGTTTTTTTATTTGTCATTTTGATTTATGGAAATAAGGATTATAACATTTTTTTTAAAAATTGCTTATTTTTATATTAATAAGGTTATCAATTTAAAGCAAATTAACCCTTAAAAATATAGCTAATTTAGTGATGATATAAATGTTTTATAATTTTTCCACAAATACCCTCTGCCTAATGATTAAGATTGTTTTTTTATTAAAATTATATTCCCCTAAATTTAAAATTTTTATTAATTGGTTATTTCTAAAAGCAAGTATAAGATAAACTTATGCACATAGAAAAAACAAAACTTAAAGATCTAGTCATCTTAAGATCTATTATTCACAAAGATAAAAGGGGGTTTTTTAAAGAAATAAATAAAAAGAAAATATTAAATAAAAACTTTGTTTTTGATTGTTTATCAAGATCAAAAAAAAATACCATCCGAGGCTTACACTTTCAAAGAAAAAACCCTCAGGGAAAACTTATAACAGTTGTAGAGGGCGAAATTATTGATGTAGCAGTTGATTTAAGAAAAAAATCTAAAACTTTTGGTCATCATTTTGCTATTAAATTAAAATATGACTCTGACTGTTCTATATATATTCCAGAGGGCTTTGCTCATGGTTTTGTTTGTTTATCTAAAACTTGTACTTTGCACTACAAGTGCACTAATTATAGACATAAAGCGTCTGAAACAACTCTAAAATGGAATGACCCCGAGCTCAATATAAAATGGAAAATTAAAAAACCGATTTTGTCAAATAAGGATTTAAATGGAAAAATGTTAAGCGAAGTTAAAAAAATTCTTTAAATTTTTTTTTAAAATAAAATTAAAAAATTCGAAAATACCTAAAAAATATCCAAAATTTCTAATAACCATACCTTTATTTAATATAATAAAATAAAAAAAAATTCTAAATGAAGATTGAACCAATTGTCTTAAAATCTTTATAGTTCTCAACTTCTTATATTTGTAATCAAATATAAGCTCTCCATACTTGTAACCTTTCTCCCTTAGAAGATTTATGTAAATTGAAGTATTTGAAGATCCGCTCATAAAATGTTTTGCAAATGAATTTGAGTTAATAATCATTTTGAATTTAGAATTATTTATTCTTTTTACTAAATCTACATCTTGCCAAAAAAAGAAAAAATCCTCGTCATAAAAATTGAATTTTAATATCTTTTTTCTATCAAAGAGGACACATGAAGTATCAATATTCTTAACTATTCGATATTTCGTTAAAATTTTTTTTGAACTATAATTTGGTCCGACTAATAAAAAATCTTTTTTTAATTTTAAAGTTTTTTTAAGTTTTAAAATTGAAGATTCATTTATAATTATATCTGGCTCTGTAATCATACAATATTTTGTTTTAGTTTTTTTAATCAAAAAATTAATCCCTTTTGATAATCCCAAATTCTTTTTTGAATGATAGTATCTAAATTTAAAACCAAGCAATTTTTGAATTTCTTTTTTTGATTTTAATATCGAACCTTGCTCCAAAATAATTAATCTAAAATTTTTATATTGTTTTAAACTTATAATTTTTTTTAATGGCGTATTATATAAAATTACAACAACTGATATATCTCGATTTCTTTTAGATTTCATCAAAATCAATTTAATTTAACTAAAATTTTTTTTATTTGATTACAAATTTTTAATACTTCTTTATTTTTAAGTTCAGGATAAATAGGTAAACAAAAAATACCTTTTGATTTTAATTCAGAATTTTTTAATCTTTTGCTATTTTTAAAAAATTTTTTATATGGTGTCATTTGATGTATTGGGTATGGATATATAATCCTTGTTTCAATAGAATTTTTTTTTAATTCTCTAATAATCTTTTCTCTGTGAGGATGGTAAATAGTAAATAAATGGTAAACGTGATCAGAATATGAGTTTACAAAAGGCAATATAAGTTTGGTTGATCTAAGCTCTTTAAAATATAAATTTGCTATTTGTCTTCTTCTTTTAATCAATTTTTCAATTATTGATAATTTAAAATTTAAAATACTTGCTTGAATTTCATCCATTCTAGAATTAATTCCGTTTTCATTTGAATAATATTTGTTAAAGTATTTGTTTTTTCTATCAACTGTTTCAATACCATAAAATCTTATTCTTTTAATCTTTTTATATAAATTATAATCATTTGTTAAAACCAAACCCCCATCGCCATATGCTCCCAAAATTTTTGTAGGATAAAAAGAAAAACATCCTAGCTTTCCAATTGTACCACAAAATTTATTTTTATATTTTGCACCTTGAGATTGAGCACAATCCTCAATAATTTCTAATTTGTACTTTTTTGAAATTTTTTTAATTTCATCCATGTTGCAAGTCTGTCCATACAAATGGACTGGTATAATTACTTTTGTTTTTTTTGTGATCTCTTTTTCAATTTTCGATACATCTATTAAATAATCATTGCCTATATCAACTAATTTTGGGATCGCCCCTGCACTTATTATAGCTGAAATAGTTGGTATAGCTGTATTTGCGGCAGTTATAATCTCATCTCCTTTATTAATTCCCAAAGCTTTTAAAGCTATAAATAGAGCGTCTGTTCCACTACCAACAGCAACACTGTATTTTGAGCCGTATTTTTTTGAGAACTTTCGTTCAAATTCTAATAACTCATTTCCAAAAAAAATTTGGCCACTATTTAATGATTTATGAATTTTAGAATTAATTTTTCTTCTATATTTAATTAATTCTCTTTTATAAGACCAAAATTTAATCATCTAAATATTGACGTGCGCAAACCATTTAGTTTTGTTTAGAATCTTTTTTTCTTTTAAAAAAATTTCTTTTTTGTGATTCCATGCAAATAGAAAAGTATAATCGGGGATATTTTTTTTATAATATTCAACAGGAACGATTGGTATATGTGTTCCTGGTGAAAAGGTATTAATTTTATTTGGTGTGGTATCGCATATAAAATCAATATGTTTATAATTGATACCACAATAATTTAATATTGTGGTACTTTTTGATGTAGCTGCATAACCAGCAATTTTTTTTCCCTTTTTTAATATACTAAAAATTTTTACTCTTAATTTTTTTTTTGAAATTTCACATTTTTTTTTGAACTTTAAGCAACCTTTTATTGAGTCAATATTATTTCTTTTTTCTTTTTTAATCAATTTTATAACATTCTTGTTTATTTTATGAACTCCTAATCTGCCAACTACATACCTCATAGATCCTCCATGAGTTTTTTGAGGTATCACATTAATTAATTCAAAATTGAAAAGTTTAAAAACTTTTTTAATTGAATTTACAGAAAACATGAAAATATGTTCATCATAGATTTGGTCATAAGATGTTTTTTTGTACATAGCTCCTAAGTAAGGTTCTTCAAATATAAATAGTCCATTTTTGCTCAATAAATGATCTATACCTTTTATCAAATCAACTAAATTTGGGACATGACAGATTACATTGGCCGCACAAATTACATCTGTGCTCTTAATGAATTTCTTTAATTTTTTTACATTTTTATAAGTAAAAAATGTGTTTAAAGTTTTAATTCCTTTTTTTTTTGATACCTTTGCCACATTAGAAGATGGTTCAATTCCAAGAGTATTTATTTTATTTTTTTTAAAATTTGAAAGAAAAGTTCCATCATTAGACCCGATTTCTATTAAATTTCCATTATTTTTAAGATAATGTTTTTTTATCCAACTAGAATATTCTTTAAAATGATTTATCATTCCCTGAGAACTTCCAGTAAAAAAGGGATAATTTTTATTGAACATTAATTTTGGTTTGGGATGATCATTCAGTTGAAACAAAGAAATATCTTTCGAAAATCCAACCTCCATTTTAAAAAAAAATTCTTTTTTAAAATCCTTTTTTTTCAAAAAACCGTTGGCTATTGGCATTTTACCAAAAGACATGAAAGGTTTGATTATTTTTTTTGTAATTTTGCAGCGCATCTAAATATTTTTTAATAGTTTTATAGTTTCTTTTATATCTTTTTCTATATCTGATTTTAAAATTAAACCTTCTTTATTTAATTTTTTTTGGCTTACATGATAAGAAAGTTGATTCATTATCGCTGAAGACACAAGCTTAACTTTTATGTCTTTTTTGTATTTTTTAATTTTTTTAATTATTTGATTTACTGTAAAATTGCCAGATAAAGCATTAAATATGTCATTTTTGAAAAAATTTTTTTCAATTGAAAATTGAAATACTTTAAAAGCATCTTTTAGAGATAAATAGGGTCTATACTGATCCAAAGCTGTTTTATAAACATGTATGTCTTGGTTTGTTGCAGCGTTAAAACAGAATTTATTAACAGCTGTATGAAATCTTATTCCTTTTGATACTCCTGAAATAGTTCCAAATCTAAAAGTATTGTAAGATAAAGATTTTCCCTCTTTTTTAAGCATTTTTTCCTCTATAAGTTTTATGTCAGCATAGGGCGATTGGGGCTTTAAATATTTTTCCTCGCAATCTTCATCAACTATTTTTGCCTGTTTTCCATAGACACTTGTTGAAGAAATATGAATAAGTTTTGCCTTATTCTTTTTACAAAATTTTATAACAGTCTTTAAACATTTAAGATTATTTTCATACATTTTATTTTTTTTACCAAAACTTTTTTCTGCATTGGTCATTGATGCTAAATGGACCACATAATTTATTTTTTTTAAATCATCTAAACTTTTTGGATCTTTTAAATCTTTAATTAGAAAATGAAGATTATTTTTTTTTTTGGAGTCAAAAATAGAATAAAATCTATTTGACTCTAAATTATCTATAATAAAAGTTTTTTTTATATTTTTTATTTTATGAACATTTTCAGCTAAATATGAACCGATATGACCACAGCAACCAGTAATAAGTAAATTCATTATTCTTTATCAACAATTTTTAAGAAGTTTTTATAATTTTCAATATAATCTTTAAATTCATATTCTCTATCACAAAATACCATTAATATGCAATTATTGGTTTTAAATCTTATTTTGCACCATGTTTTAGGATTTAATAATAATCCTTTTTTATCTTTGTAATCAATAATTTTTTTTAATTTTTTAAACTTATTCTCATACTCAACTTCCATTTTGCCAAAAATAGGTACTAAAAATTGTTTACACTTATGATGAGCATGATCCCCTCTAGTAAAATTTTTTTTTCCATATATTAAAAAAATTCGTTTAGTTTTAAATGGAATATCTTTTTTTATTGAAAAAGGAATCAATGTTCCACTTTTTTTTGTAAACTTTTTGAAATTAAATTTTTGCATCTAATTTACCTATATCATAATAAACCACGGGCCATTCTAAATATTTTGAATATTTTTTGAACCAAAATGGTAAAAATCTTTCTGCAAGGAAAGCATACATTCTAATTTTACCATAACCCTCTAAATTAAATCCAAATGTTTTCTCACAATTATACAACCACTCAAAAATTTCACTAAAATAAGCATTCATTATTTTTGGTGATTTTGTTATAAACATATTTCCTCTTGAAAAAGAGTTTTCACTTCTTGTAAAATATCTAAAATCTTCTCTATCTTTTTCAGGTAATAATTCTATAGCTTTATCTAAATTTCCAGCTCCATGAAACATATCGAATTGCCACCTAATTGTTTTTCCCTCTTTAGAAAAAATTGATTTAGGATTCCTTATCAAAGCCATTTTGCCATATTTTATGATCTTAATTAGTTTTGTTCCTCCTACAAATATTGGCTCGCCGATGATTGTGTCATAATTTTCCCATTCCTCTGCAGGCTCCTGTAAAACTAAATCTTTTAAGTCAGAACTATTTTCTCTTTTTTTATTTCCCCAATATTCTCTATATGAACAAAATCCTATCCATTTATTATTGTCTTCAAAATTTAATTTATTTTTCCAATACCAATAATAAAAAGTATACTCTCCATAATAAGGGTTTTTTTCAGAAATATTTTTTAAAGTGTTGTCTCTAAGCCAGCCCTCAGAAAAATCATTGTTTTTTAATCCAACCGGAATATATCCTAAACTTTTTATTAGGTTATAATTCGAATTATATAAAGACATACAATAAATATCTAACTTACTCATTAGTATCTTATTTAATATAATCTATTGATTTATCCCAGACAAACTTGGCTATTTCTGAATTATATGTGTCTTTTGAACTTTTTATTTCTTTAAATTTGTCGAAATATTTTCCATTTATACCATCAAAATTTTTTGATGTTACCAGTCTCAAAATAGGCTCTGATGCTTTGTCATTACTTATTGCAAAAAATTTTTTAATTATGCGCATAGCAAATCTATATACAGATTTATTATTGTTTCCAAAATTTGAATTAACAAATCCTGGATGTAAACAGTTGCAATTAATCTTAGTATTTAATTTTTTTTTAAAATAATATGTTTTTAAAATATTTAAAAGTTTCGACCTACAATATGCTTTCCAACCATTATAACTTATTTTATTTTCTAAATCATTCATATCGAATTTATAATATCTATGAGCCTCAGATGAAATATTAATAATTCTACTTATTTTAGAGTTTTCCAATTTTTCCATTAAGCCTAAAGAAAGTTGTAAATAAGATAGATGATTTAACGCAAAAGTTTTTTCAATTCCATTTGATGTAACTGACCTTTTATCAAAAATTGCTCCAGCATTGTTAACCAGAACATCAATTGTTTTCATCTTATTAAACTTTTCTATCAATTTCTTAATTTCTTCTTTTTCGGATAAATCACACTCAAAAAATTCAACATTAGGAGTATCTAGAGATTTTATAACTTTATTTCCTTTTATACTATCCTTTCCAACAATAAAAACTGTATGATCTAATTTTAAAAATTTTTTTGTTAAAGCAAATCCAATACCATCTGTTCCACCAGTAACAACTATATACATTAATACAAACTCATATCTTTAAATATTTTGACTGAATAAAATATTTTAAAATTTCATATATTTTTTTTGGATTAAAATAATACTTAAAATAAGCTAAATTTTTTAAATCCAAAATATCTTTTTTACTTAAATTTTTATGGGAGAAAGTTAGAGTATATTGATTAAACTTTTCAAATTTTTTTTCTGTAATAATATTTTCAAAATTTGCATAGACTGGTGTACCAGGATAAGGTGTAAAAACACTAAACTGAGTGTATAAACTTGGTAAATATTTAGAATATTCAATCGATTTAATAATTGTATCTTTAGTGTCCTCTGGATTTCCAATTATAAACATTGTTTTAACTTTTATACCTTCATCCTCACATTTTTTAATTACTTTATATTGTTTATCATGTTCAACTGTAAATCTTTTCATATCATCTAATACAAAATCACTTGCGGACTCTACTCCAACATAAACTAACCTTAAGCCAGCTAACTTTAACAATTTTATCATTTCATTATCTAAATTATTTAAGTGCGTTTCGACCATAAATGTTATATCTAATTTTTGCTCGATTACTTGCTTACAAAACTCAATGGTATGTTTTTTGTTTATTGAAAATACTGGATCTCTGAATACAAATTTATTTGTTCCAAGTTTTTTTTTCCAAAACTTTATTTCTTCTATAATATTATTTACTGATCTTGCTCTCACTTTTCTACCTTGCTGTAAAGGGTAAGTGCAATAAAAAAAACAAGAATAAGGACATCCCCTAGTACCTAGTAATGGGATAGCAATTTTTTCATTTAGACTAAAAAAATTATTTCTTAATGGGTAATTTTTTACATAATTATCCCAGTCAGGAAAAGGGAAATCATCTAATGAAACTGGCGAGTAAAATTCATTTATCATATCTTTTTTAGAAAATAATTTATTCAAAAAATCAATATTCATTTTTCCACTTTTATCTAGATTGTAAAAAAAAGTGTCTGACTCATTCTTAATCACTATTGTATTTTTTTTTAAATATTTTTCCTTCATTATTGTCGCAAAAATCCCAGTTACAAAAATTTTTTTTTCATTAAGTTTCACTAAACAATCTAATTCAGTTTCATGCGCAATTATAGATGAAGGTAAAATTATAAAATCTGAGTCTGAAATTTCTTTATCATTCAAATCTCTAGTATAGTGGACTTGATTATTTTTTCTCAAAATTGAACTTATAATCATTATTTCTACAGACGGCATTCCAATATTTCCATCAACATATATATTCAACAATTTTGAAAAAAGTGAATTCCCAAAGTCATTACCAGTTCCATAACCACCGGCGGTATCTTTCACAAGCCTATGTTTTTTTTCAGGATAAATGTCTAGTATGACAAATTTCATTTGGTGTTTATAATCTAATATTTCTTTTTAATATACTTTTAAAATACATTGCCAAAACTGATTCTTTTTTGAATATATTTTCCTTTTATAGATTTTTAAAGAATATATGAATTTATTATTTTAATAGATTAAGTTAAAGATATGTAATTAAAAATGATAAATCTTAAAAACAAAATAAATAGCGTAGAAAAGAGAGCATTATATTTTACTGTTTTTATTATTTCTATCTGGTATTTGATTTTTGGTTTAGATCTTATAAATGAACCGTATATTTGGGATGATTTGCATTTTTTCAGAGATTATTCTAATCAAGATTTAAAAATTATATGGACCGGTAATTGGGATCCTGATGGCATAGAAACACCTGGTTATCGCCCTTTTGCAGTTTTATATTACCATATATTATATTTAGTTTTTGGAGAAAACACTTTCTTATTTAGACATTTTGTTATTTTTGAGGCTCTTATATTAATTTTAATCTCTAATAAATTATTAATTTATCTTAATTTTAGTGAAAGAAAGATATTTTTTTTTATTTGCCTAATAATTTTTTCAAAAATTTTTATTACCCTAATTTCTTGGTTTACAATCAGTGTTTTAATTTTTGTATACATTCTATCGTTTACTTCAATTCTATTGTTTTTAATAGGTATAGAAAAAAACAAAAGAATTACATACATCTTATCAATATTGATATCTGGAATTGCCATATTCACTAGAGAAGAACTTTATATAATTCCAATTGTCCTATTTTTGATTTTTTTTTATAAAAAAGAGATAAATTTTAATAATTTTATATTTATTTCAATAAAAGTTTTACCTTTTTTCATTTTGGTAATTACTCATATCCTTTTAAGAAAGCAATTTATTCCTGAGGGCGATCATCTTCAAATTGTTGATTATACAATTAAATATGGGGAAAATTTGATTACATTTGGTGGCTTGATAAAAGCTTTTAAATCATCCTTTTTGCCAATGGGATATTTTAGTTTAAAAAATTCTGATGCAATTCAAACTTTTTTTTCATTTTTGTGGATTTTTTTAATTTTAGTTTCTTTAATTATTATTATTAAAAATTATTCAATTATTAAATATAATTTAAAAAAAATTATTATCTTAATATCACTTACTTTAGTATGTTGTTTGCCTCATTTAACAATTCCCAGGGCATGGGGAATTTTTTTGCCAAGTTTTTTTGCTTTTGCTTTAATAACAAGTTTAATAGATTCTCTTTTTCTTTTAAGAAAATCAAATAAAAATCTCTATAACAATTTTTATTTCTTAATAAGTTTGCTTTTAATGTTTGTTGGTATATTAGGAGGGATTTATAGATCTTCAGAACATGCTAAAGCAATGAATCAATATTCATTAAGTATAATTCGTTATGATGCATTATTCATATACGGATTTAAGCATGAGGGCTTTAATCTTAGTATTCCTAAGGCAAGATATCTTTCAAAAAAAAAGCACCTTAATCAATTAAGGATATATGATTATCGAAGGGATGATGAAATTCCTATTACTTCTAAAAAAATAATTATAAATAGATACCGGCCACTTTGGTTTTAATTAATTAAGATATTTATGGCGGAGAGAGAGGGATTCGAACCCTCGAAACAGTTTCCCGTTTACACGCTTTCCAAGCGTGCGCCTTCAACCA
>MDSZ01108231.1_pt1 | contig 15221 bp, 35 predicted proteins | sample 811201 | NCBI WGS metagenome assembly MDSZ01 (sample SAMN05326647, study PRJNA326480) | marine metagenome | isolation source: seawater | place: Indian Ocean: North | collected 2010
CATTTTCAAATCTTTTTGCAGTTAAAGTTCTGTAGTCATCAAGTGGAATACAGTTTTCTTCTGACGCACCTTTTGCAAGTCCCAAATCTAGAAGTTTCGCAAGATCACTTGTAAATCCAAATGTCCTCGCAGGTGCGATTGTATTAATATAATCTTCGCAACATGAAGTGTAATAGTGATTGTTTTCAAATGCTGGATGTTTCGTAGTAAGTGTAAATTCAATCTCTAATTTATTTGATGGAAGTATAGATATTCTAGAGTTTCCATCTCTTATATGCACAGGTTTCAATACTTTCAGAAACATACGATTTGCATTTTGCTCTTTTATACCTGCATCTAAAATTAAGTGCGCATATGAAGCAGAAGAACCATCAAAAATAGGCATCTCTCCAGAGTCTACTTCTACTATTAAATTATCTATGTGTAATCCAGAACAAGCTGAAAGTAAGTGTTCTGTCATTGTGATTTTGTGTGGAGCAACTCCGAGTGTCGTTGCCATAAGTGTGTTAGTTACAAAATGAACCTTTGCTGGAATATCCTTTTGATAGTCGAGATCAGTCCTTCGGAAAATGATTCCAATATTTTCTTCTGCAGGAAGTAGTTTTATGGTAACTTTCTTACCACTATGTACACCAATTCCTTCAGCAGATATTGGGTTAGCTATGGTATGTTGTCTCATGGCTTATTCCTCCTTGTAAGGCTAAATGAGCAGCGTGTGCCCATCTCATATTCTCTACTAGTATTGCATCTATTGAAGTACAATTTAAATCTTTTGCCATCTCAATTCTAGAATTACCTGAGTATGCTAAATATTTTCTATCTGGATTCCAGTCTTTAATGAACTTCTTTTCAACAAGTTCTAAAGGCTTCTCATAATTCTCTTTCGTATTTTTAAGTAGAATTATAGGATCTCTCATTCCTTGTCTTTGAATGTCCATCAATGTTTCGTTATAACCTTTTAACTTTCTTCTATGTTTTACTGGAGAAAATATTAAGTTTAGAGGAACTTCGAACGCCCAATAAGTGTTATTCTTAAGTTCTCTTTCGAAGAACCATACTTGTATTTTCTTTTTATAGCTATTCAGGTGCATGAAACCAAGTAATAAGTGAATTTCTAGTTCCAGACTGAATTGGAGTCACTCGATGTCGATAATGTGGGTAGGTAAGAGTTACAGAGTGTAGATCATAGACACATGAGTCAAGATTTACATTTTCAATCTCTAATCTTCCACCTTCATAGTCGTTAGGGTGAGATAGTTGAGCTATTAAGGTCAAACATCGAGAGTCGCCTACGCTTCCGTCCACATGCCAATCATAGTAATTATCTTGTCTGTAGGTAGTGACTTGTACGGGTTCTGCGACTATGTTCTCAAGTTCTTTTGATCTTTCCCTTCCATTGTCCAAATATATTCTTGGAAACCAGAATTTATACTCATTTGCTACTTCTAGTACCCAGTCAAATAAAAACTTAGTGCTTTCATTTGGTTGAATAAATCGAACTTCTGAATCTCTTACATTCTTATCGACTGATCGAGTATTGACTCCAATAAAAGAGTCCATAGGCACATATGTTTGTAGTACAGTTGCCATTAAATCAACTACATCTTTCGGAACTCCGTCCGTTACAGTAATATATTTATCGGCTACGAATCTGATATGGGTATTCTCCGTATGCAAACATTCGTGACTCTATAGTCCTTCTTTTAAATAAACCTTCGTTTACTTGTCCACCAGCTCTCGTCCATCTCATCATTTCTGAAGGTACTGCATCGTAGTCTCCTTCATTCAATTTTCTGAGCATGGTAGACTCTTTTAAATTGGTTGGTCCAAGGTTATATGTCCATAGAACAAGTGCATCTCTTTGATGTTCTTTTAGTTCTACTGTGACTAATTTGTCAACATAACCTTCGTACTCAATAAGTTCCTTTCCTAGTAAAATATCTGCGTCATTCATAGAAATAGCATCACCTTCTTTTACTCCTTTCGTATGACCATATCCTATAGTCCATACTCCAGCTGCATCTTGGTAAGCTGCAGACATAAAACCTTCCAGTACCTTAAGTGTCTTAAGTGCTGATGGGTTTATCATGTATCTGCCTCCAAATGCTAAAAGTGTTAATATTATAACTAAAAGTATTAGTCTCTTATTCATAAATCAAATTTCTTATACTTTGCCTTTCGGGTGTACTTTGTTTTATCTTTATGAACTTTAGGTTTATTAAAAGTTCTTAAATGTTTTGCAACAAAGTTTCTAACTAGTACTGTTTTTTCTTCCCAAATCTTACTGGGTCTAGTTCTCTTTCTTTTCTTCGCCATCTTAACTCTCCCGCCATTCTAGCTTTTCTTCTCTTTTGAGCAGGTTTATCATAATGCATTCTTTCCCGAGCTTCTTGAAGTGTTCCGTTTTTGTTCACAGCTCTCTTAAATCTTCTGAGAGCTACATCAAACCTTCTGTTTCTTACTTCAATTTTTGGCAATATATATTAATCCTCGTTAAATAATTTGTTCCACTCCTCTCCTTTCTTAGAAAAAAAGTTTTTCAAATCTTCGTAACCACCAATATAGTTCTGATCGAAAAATATCTGTGGTACAGTTCTAGGGATATGTCCGATTTTATATTTTAACCAGTCCATATCCACAGTTTTTATATCGACTTCTCTGTATTCTACACCAGCAATCTCACATAGAGTTTTTGCTCGATCACAGTATACACAGCCGTCATTTGTATAAATTGTTATAATCATCTTCTTGTTGTATTAAAAGTCCAACCCTTTTTACGGAGTCGCTTGACTCTTGAGCGAATTGCAGCTTCACTGCGATCTAGTATGTATCTTAGTTCCTTCATGGCAATTTGACCATAGTACCTTTTAAGTAGGTCATCTTCCTTAATATCCCAAGCAGGCTTTTTCTGGTTACTGCGTTTCTTTTTCAACTCGATTCCTTTATTTGATTTTAGTTTTTTATGATAATATTGTATCAAAATATGAGTTGCCAGTCAAGAACTATTTATGACTTGGTTAAAATTATTTCTTGACACGAACCTTGAATTTTAGTATAATATTATAATATACAAAATTAGGAAATTTTTATGGATATAAACTTAATAGTACTCGTATCTATTTTAATATTAGGTAGTTCTTATACTGCCTATAAAATAGGTGTGAGAGAAGGTATCATGGCAACTGTTAATTTCATTGAGGAAAATGACTTGATGGAATTTGATGACATTGAAAAAAATGATACTTGACAATTTGATTAAATTTTTATATAATATATAAGAATATAAAAATTAGAGTTGGCACTCGTAAAAATGCCCCTCTTGTATCCAAGTACCTACAACCTTGTAGGTGGGCGGGCTAAATGGTAAAATATTATTCTGTTCGTAGCAGATTTTTAGTTCTAAAGTAATATTTTATTGGGAATTTTTTGGATACATTTTTATTAACAGAGTACCGAAAGGGCTCACAGCGTGTACCGAAAGGACACAAGGAGAAAGAAATGGTTAGATTAAAAACCTATGGCGGATTAGCCGATTTTGAAAACTTCTGGCTAGGACATGACAGATTTATGGCACAGTTCTTAAAAGAAGTAAAACCTTACGCAGAGGTGAATTATCCTCGATACAACATTGTAAAGACTGACGGAGCATATTGGATCGAAATGTCTTTGGCAGGTTGGAGTAAGAAAGACTTGCAAGTAGTTCTTAAAGAAAACATCTTAACTATCACAGGTGATGCAGACGATAGTCATAAGAATTATGTTCATAAAGGAGTTAGTGGTAAAGCCTTTAAAAGAGCATTTACTTTGGCAGATTATCTAGAAGTAGTAGATGTAAAGTTCCGAGATGGAATGTTAGAAATAGCTTTAGAAGATAAAGACTATGAAGAAAAGAAACCACAAACTTTAAAAATACGATAACAAATTTTTGGGGAGTATCAGTCGCGTACCAGCGCATCTCCCCAATCCCACAGAGCAGCAGGAGGCACATTACTCAAACAATGGATGAAGGCATGAGAAAATTCTACAAGAGAGGATTTTGGATTTGCTTCGCTTATTTTTTGATTGATGTTCTTTTATAATGTGGAACAACAATAACAACGAGAGGAGATGGAAGGTATATAATTACAAGCCATCAGAAGAAGAACTGAGAAAACAGAAAGAAGATGATGATACATATAAATTCCTTTTTTGGGTATTCTTTATATACACATTACTCGATACTGTTTTTTCCTTATTTTGAGGATACAAGATGAATAATATAGCAGAATTTTTACGCTTCGTAGATTTCATGTTCCATGAAAATCGTGAAGAAAGATATAGACATGGTGAAAAACCTTACGAAGATATTTGGGAATATTTAAACTCAAATACTCATTTTCTAGAAAAGAAGTTCTATAAAATGAAAAGTGATAGGTGGGTAGATGAACGGAAAGACTAAGTACGGAGGCTACAAACACCTTGGATGGGACGACACTACTAGCTGGGTAACAGTTATAAGTCTATTTATATTTTTTACTTTAACAGGAGTATGGGCGTTCTATGGCTAGTAAGAAAAAGACAAGGGTAAACATAAAGATGCAGAGTACAAAATCTCCGCACTATTATACAACTACAACAAACCCTGCCAATAATGGTAAAAAGTTGGAGTTAAGAAAGTATGATCCCACTTTGAATAAAGTAGTATTATATCGACAGGCAAGGAAAATAAAGTAATGCAACAATTTTTTATAGCAATTATAGCAATATTAGGTTTCGGATGTTGGTGGTTATATAGTGAGAATCAAACTCTTACATATAATAATATGCAACTAGAAGTAGCAATAGACCAACAAAAAGAAGCTATGGAAGCAATACAGGCAGCTTTTGAGAAACAAAGAGTTGCAAACGATAATCTTACAAGAAGAAATAAAGAGATCGAAGCAGAAAAGAATAGTTATTTACAAGTATTTAAAAAGCATGATCTTACAAAACTGGCTACAGCTAAGCCAGGTCTTATTGAGACTAGAGCAAATGCTGCAACGGATAAAATTTTTAAGGTAATAGAAGATGAAACAGAACCACAAGATTACGACCCTAATAGCACTGACAGTACTGATTAGTGGTTGTGCTACATTCGGAAAAAGAACTCCGAATCCAATAGTGATAGAATCAGCACCTATAGAGATAGAAATCTATCACCCACCTCTACCTGCAGCTATACAGTTAGAAAGACCTGACTGGTATGTAGTTAGTGATAAAAATGTAGATGAGTTTATGGAGAAACTTGCCAAAATACAAGGGGTTGAGGGAACACCAACCTTTTTTGCGTTTAGCCCACAGGGTTATGAAAAAATGAGTGGAAATCTACAAGAGATGAGAAGATATATACTAGAACAAAAAGAAATAATAGTATATTATAAAGATGTAACAACACCTGACGAAAAACCAACGGAGACAAGATGATTTCATACACGGAATTAGAAAGTCTAGTGTTAAAATATGGAAACGATCAAAGACTTGGAGAAGTAGTAAGACATATTTACTGGACTAAAAGAAAATACGGAACAAGTGCCAAACCTTTAGGATATATCAGACGAGCTATAATTTGTAAAGACTATGTGTCTTTATATCTAAATGATGACAAATTTGGTGAGATTGATACTACAGGTAAAAGTAGAAGTTATAGTAATGATATAGTGGAAAACTGGAAAACTGGCATTCTTGATGAAAATAACGAACATATTAAACGAGAAGTGATATGATAAATAAATTAAAAAGGTTTGTAAATGAGTTCTTAGGTGATGCACCTGCTGGTATGTTTATTGGAGAAACTAAACTTCATGGCATGGCAGATATGGAAATGGAACCTAGTTTGCAACCGAATAAGAGTGATGTACCTTCAGAATGCAAGTGTAGCAGACTAGAAGCTATAGTTGACAAGCAAAGAGAAGAAATAAAAGCCATTAAGCATGGTTTAAACTCTCTAGCTATGGAAACTGACATTCTTTTGAAAAAATTTGACAAGTGAGATATATAGTGGAGAAGTATAGGTTCAATGAACTTAGAACACTAGATACTGTAAGGTCTCATGTAGACAGAACATACAATCAACACTATGCGCATGGTAAATACCAAGCAACAGATATGATTGTTGATTCTGGACATGGAGAAGGCTTCTGCATAGGGAATATCATGAAATATGCCATGAGATATGGTAAGAAAGATGGTAAGAATCCCGAAGACCTTCTAAAAATCATCCACTATGCTATGATAGCTATGTACTGTCATGAGCAAGGAAAGAAAGATGAAGAATAACATGGAACGACAGTTTTATAGTATAAATCTTGTTGTGGAGCTTGATGCTTCTGACAATATTACTATGAAAGATATAAAGGGTTTGACCCTTGATGATACATATGCAGTAGACATTAAGGCAATAGACCCTGAAGATGAAAATCTCAAATGGTTGAAAGACCTTTATGAGCAACGACAACAAAAATCAATAGATAAAGCAAAATTATGGGTGAAATGATATGAAAAAATATATTGCGCTAATTATCTTATTGACCCTTCCTACCAATAATGTCTTTGCAAAAGATCACCTGATGATGAAGTTTGATGATAACCAAGATGGTTACCTAACTCCAATGGAAATCGCAGGTAAGTGCAGAATCAAGCCTGGTTTATTCAAAAGTGCTGATAAGAACAATGATGGTCTACTCAGCAGAGGGGAAGTAAGAAAAGGTATAAGCTATCTATTCCGCAGTCAAACCTGCAGGAAGATAGTTCGTGGATAAGATTTTTAATTTTAACCACTTAAAAGACTTGAATGAAACATATTTGGAACACTTCAAGTGTGCAAGTCAATATTCACTACTCTTTCTTGGATTGAGTATTGTGAGTATAATTCACGCAATTCTACCATTTATTTTTTGGGAAACAGTCTCAAATAAATTGGAAGAAATGCAAGGACATCTGAAGAAAAGAAATTGTCAGATGTAGGGAGAATGTAAATGGAAATGTTAAAAGTAATAAAAGAATGGATATTAGCTAGATTAGCTGAAAGAACTTCTTGGGATGGTGCTAGTATTATCGCTCTTAGTGTTTGCATTTTAGTAGCCTCTCCCCTGGTAGGGTGGCTCGCATGGGCTGGACTAGTCTATGGTGTGTACACTCTAATTAAAGAGCAGTAATATGGCTGACATGGATAGATTCTCGGGCGACATGAGTCGTAATGAGGTAGAAATCGATCTTCAAAAATTTATGTCAATGGTTGATGAGATAGGTCAATTAAAGGCAAAAATTTTAGAAATGGAGATGAAAGCAGAACCAGAAAATCCTTGGCAAAAAGGAATCTGGTTAGCACAGATGATAGATAGTTGGAGAATATTCCCTAGATTATTCTTAAGTGTTTATATCTTCTTGCTTTATTATTCTACCATATGGTTTATGGAATTACCCGAGCCAACCTTAGAGCAATCTGGGTTGATTTCAATTATAGTCGGTGCAGGTGCAGCTTGGTTTGGCTTATACGCTGGAACACATAAAGCACCAACAGCAGGACAAAAATAAGGAACGACAATGGAAAATGAAATAAAAGAAATTATCGCTAGTCATTTAGGCTTAGAAGCCGAAGGGATAAACGATAAAGACAATTTTATGGACGATTTAGGTGCAGATTCTTTAGATACAGTAGAACTTGTTTTACAATTTGAAGAGCACTTTGGTATAGAAATACCTGATGAACAAACAGAACATCTTACAACAGTAGGAAGTGTAATTGCTTACATCAAATCCAATGTCTAAATAAACTGAGGGCGGCTCAGGTCGCCCTCAAAAACTAGGATACAAATGTTATTATATACAGAAGAACAATTAGAAAAAGCATATAGACTATATTTAAAATATACAGATGTAGATCCCGACTTGTTATTTAGTTTAGAAGAGTTTCGATTACTATTTGAAGAAGATGAGGAACTACAGGATTTAGTCTTTATTGATGAAGATAACTTACAAATACATTAGGAGATAAATATGATTGGAGTAGGTGAAAGGTTTCCACTTTTTGAATTACAAGGGGTGGATAGTGATAATAAAATGGTTGGAGTTAGTAATTATAATATCTCTAACACTTGGGCAGTAGTTTATTTCTACCCAAAAGACTTTACATTTATTTGTCCTACCGAGATACAAGGTATGGATACAATAAAAGATGCAGTAGTAATCGGAATTAGTGGTGATAATGAGTTTTGTAAACTTGCATGGAAAGAATCAAATGATTTAATTGCAGATATAAAACACACATTAGCTGCTGATTGTGGATTATTTTTAGCTGATGAACTAGGAATAGTGGATCAACAAGCTGGAGTATGTTTAAGAGCAACATACATCATAGATGATAAAGGCGTTATTCAACATGTTTCAGTGAACGCTTTGGACACAGGCAGAAACCACTCAGAAGTACAAAGAACATTAGAAGCTCTAAAAGCAGGTGGCTTAACAGGCTGTTCTTGGTCAATCGGCGATGACTTTGTAGCTTAATGGCTATAAAGAAAAGGGATTATGAAAAGTTAGATGATAACAACATACAAAGAGTTATTGATGCCCTAAATAGTAAAGAACCAATAACCAAAAAAGTAGCTTGTGAAATGTTGAACATAAGTTATAATACTACTAGATTGTCTAAAATAATTGCTTCATACCATGAAGAAAAACAATATAGACAAAATAGAATGGATAGAAATAGAGGGAAACCTGCTAGTGATACGGAAAAGAATGAAATGATTACTATGTATCTGATGGGTAGACCAGTTTCTGATATTGCAAAATCACTTTATAGATCAAGTGCTTTTGTGAAGAACTTTTTAGACATAGTAGGAGTTCCTACTAAAGTAGCGTCTGGTGAGCAATTTATTCCACCAGATGAGTGTGTCAAGTATGAATTTGATGAGGGTGAATGGGTTTGGTTTAATGACTCTCACCCTGATGCTAAAGGTGGAAAAGCAGGAAGAATAAGAAGGGAAGCAGATTCCAAAAGAGGCAGAGAAGGTGGTTACAAAGTATACTTTATAGACTACTGGGTTCCAGTAGAATGGAAGGAAGGAATGTGGATGCCTTGGTGGCCTGGTATAAAAAGATGTCGTTCTTGGACAGTTAAACCTGCTTATGAATTAGCAACAATTCAGCATTTAATTGATGACTATAATATAAACTATGAAAGTTTATAGACGAGAAGAAAAATGGTATGAGAAAGCCATGACAGCATTTGCAAATATGATGTTAAATCCTGTTATACTATACATCTTTTTTGTAGGGTGTGTAATTCTCAAAGATTTAAGGAATTTATATGAAAGACTTTATTCATAACATAAAAAATGGAATCAAAAATATTATTAGATTTATACTTAGTTTATTTGAAAAACATCAAAAACTAAGTGTAAGATATAATCACTATGATAGTCAAGGCGAAATCATAGATGTTATAGTCAGAAAATTTGAAGTTAGAAGATTCTATAAGAAAACTACAAAACACATGGTTTTCAAACAAATGAACGGAAAGAGGGTTGAAGTTAAAACGGATAAACCTATGGATTATGTTTTGGAGGATATTTAATGGAATATTTAACTTATTATGCAGCATTTGCTGTAAGTGGTGGACTAGTATCAACATGGAAACTATTTCTACCAGCAATAGAATATATTGAAATAGCTAGACCAAGTAGTAAAGCGTTAAAGTATAAGCCAGTTACAACCTTAGTATTTTTTGGATGGGCTACAGTACTTGCTCCTTTTATGATTGCTTGTTTAGCGTATGAGGATCAATTCAAAGAAGTATTCATTGATAACTTATTAAAAATTGATCGAAAAAAATAGTTCTTGACAAATATGTTCAATTTTGATACAATATATTCTATAAAGTGGAGATTATGGAACAACGAGAGAACAAAAATAATTTAGAAACTGCTGTAATAAGTAGAGAAAAGATTATTTCTAAAAGTCTCCACGAACAAATAGTATCTACCCTTAATGAGCAACTCTATAACGCTTATAAAAGAATAAATGAATTAGTAAAAGAGAGAGACAAACTCAAAAATGGGTGATCGTTTTTATCAACAACAACTGGAGAGACATGGCACTTGTGTCGGTTTCAAAGGTTCAAAACGGAGAAGAAAAGTGGCTTGGACAGACGAAAGTAAAGCACAAGCAATAGAAATGTATACAGCTGAAGATCCAACTCCTGAAACTAGCATGGAGATTGTTAAGATCATAGCTGATGAATTAGAAGAGTCACCAAATGGTGTACGAATGATTCTCACTAAGGCAGGTGTATATGTTAAGAAAACTCCTAGCAGATCAACTTCAACTAATGGTGGTGGAGGCAGAGTAAGTAAAGCCGAATGTCATCAGATGTTGTGTGAAGCTGTGGAGAAGCATGGCGGTACGCTTGATATGAATATCATTGACAAAATATCGGGCAAAGCGGCTAAGCATATTGCTGAGCAATTAAACGCAAACTAAGTAAAAAGCGTAGGTAGTTTACTATCTACGCCTTTTTATACCCAAGTTTACCACATAAAAATTTTAAATCAAAATTACTTGAAGCAAATCTTAAATCCCAGCAAAATTTAAGAAGGAAACAACACCATAGTTAAAACATAACTTAATTAAAGGTGTTCAAGTGGATAAAGAACAATTTAAAGATAGGGTAAAGGAATGTGGAGACGCAGTAATTACTTATCGTAGTACAAACTCACGAAAGCTAAAATACAATGTCTGCACTTTAGATTTCTCTACCAAATACATTCAAGAAAAGCACAATCGTGCAAAAGAAACCAAGGATACGGTTCTGTTATTCTGTTGGGATACTGATTCCTACAGATTACTTCGCCCTGCCAATGTCACAAGTATAGTACCTTTGCAATCAATCTTAAAGAACAAGGAGTACTAGAAAATGATAGATATATGGCAAGAACCCGAAATCTATTCCAGAATTATAGATGAAAGTGAAGATGGCTTAGAACAAGTTCGTCTCACGATAAATACTTTTAGAGAAGTAGAATATATACATATCAGAAAGTATTATCTTGATTTTAATGAAGAATGGAAACCCTCCAAACAAGGCATACACATGAAACTCAACCTCACTAACTCACACGAGTTATTCGCAGCCCTAGTTGAGATACTATCCCTAGCTGAAAGTAAAGAAATGATCCACGAACACTTCGGGGAAATTTTCAACGAAGTTTACAATAATTCTTGACTTCTATTCCGATTTTCTATATAATATATAAAAATCGGAGAAATAAATGGCAATAATCAAAGGAAGTATGAATTACACACCTTCTGGTAGAAAAAGAAAACGACTCAAAAAATCCAGAAAAACTTATACCCCAGCTAAACATACAAAGTCTAGTCCTGCACACTTGGATAGACTTGAGCGTATGAGAGCATTTGAAAAAGCCTATCCTTCTCTGGATATACAAACAAAAAAAGATTTTAAACCTACTGACGACTCTTATAAACAAGAAGTCAGTAAAAAATATACTGTATCAGTTGCTTACAACAAAGGTGCTTATCAAGTAATTTCAAAGGATAACATCAAAGATATAGGAAAATAGTACTTGACACAGATGGTTAATTTTAGTATAATAATGATATGAATATTTTTATTTTGAGTGAAAACATTGACAAATGCGCTGAGTATCATGTGGATAAACATATAGTTAAGATGCCACTTGAGTCAGCTCAAATGCTATGTACCACTCATTGGATTCAAAAGTACATAGGATATACTCCTAGAGCTATCAACAAAGAGGAAAGAGAAATACTTAAAGAAGCTAAGAAAACCGAACCACGACCTATTCCATACTTACCTACTATGGAAAATCATCCTTGCACAATTTGGGTTAGACAATCACTTGATAACTATGAGTGGTTATATTGTTTATCTCTTGCATTGAATGATGAGTATGGATATCGTTATGGTAAATCTCATAAATCTGTAGATGAAGTAATATTAAAACTTCCTGAAATTAATTTACCTAGAATAGGTTTGACTCCTTTTGCACAGGCTATGCCTGATTATTGTAAAATGGATAATGCAGTTGATGCTTACAGAAAATATTATCACGATGAAAAAGATCACATCTGGGGTTGGAGAGATAGAGACATGCCTGGATGGTTAGCTTATTATGAAGAAAGAGGAAATTAGAAATGGCAAACCATGTATACTTTAATATAAATATAGAAACAAACGAAGAAGGCAGAAACGCGCTTCAATCTATGTATGATAAACACGCAGAAATGAGACCTTGGGGCGAGATAATGGTTAATACCTTAGAAGCCCACGACTTACCTATTTATGATACACCTTATAATGAAGATGATTGGTACTCATGGGGTTGTGATAACATGGGTGCTAAATGGGTAAATATAGAAGATTTTGATCAGTACTCAATTAGTGGTTATTCTGCTTGGAGTCCAGTAATTCCAATAGTAGAAAATCTAACTGAGTATTTATCAAAGTTTGATCCTAATGTGACTATAAGTATGACTTATGAAGATGAGTTTCGTAATTTCTTCGGATATTATGATACTGAATTCTTTAGTGGAACAGTAGTAGCAGATCATTATGAGATAGAAGATAGTGAGTTTGTAGAGTGTCTTGAAGGTGCTTTTGGAAAAGAATACAATGAAAATGAAGATTTTGAATGGTGGGAGGAATACACACTAGAAAATGGTAATACTGTTATTCCTTCTGAATTTGCAGACGAGGTAGTATATAATTTCTTTATAACTAAAGAATTACAACTACCCGAATAACGAGAGAGAAATGAAAAAATTAGAATATATTTGGTTAGATGGTTACCAACCCGAACAATCATTAAGAAGTAAAGTAAAAGTAGTGGAAAGACTAGAGCATCCATTACCAGAGTGGTCTTTTGATGGATCATCAACAAAACAAGCAGATGGATCATACTCAGATTGTGTATTAAATCCTGTTCAAGTTTATAATGGATCGATTTATTATAACTCGCATCATCTTGTAATGTGTCAAGTTTTTGATGCAGAACAATCATATCATAGTTCTAATACTAGACATTTTTGTGAAGATATTAGTTCTGACTGGTGGTTTGGTTTTGAACAAGAATATTTTTTAGAAGATAAATATGGAGATATTCTTGGATGGGAAGGTGGAACACCTAAACCTCAAGGACCTTACTATTGTGCAGTTGGTCATAATAATGTTAAAGGTAGACAGATTTCAGAAGAACATATGAATGCTTGTATTGATGCTGGTATACATATTACTGGAACAAATGCAGAAGTTGCAATAGGTCAATGGGAATATCAAGTATTTGGTAAAGGTATAAAAGCTGCAGATGATCTCTGGGTTAGTAGATATCTTCTTATACTTACTGCTGAAAAACATGGATTAGTAGTTAACTTCCATCCTAAACCTAAAAAAGGTGATTGGAATGGATCTGGTATGCACACTAATTTTTCAAATACAACTATGAGAACATCAGGTAGTAGAGAGCTGATGGAAAATTATTGTGAAAGACTAGGGCGAACTCATAAAACTGCAATAGAACAGTATGGTTCTGACAATGATATGAGACTAACAGGAGATCATGAAACTCAGAACATTAATACTTTTTCTTATGGAGTTAGTGATAGAGGTGCAAGTATAAGAATTCCTGTTTATACAGCCGACAATGGATTCAATGGATATTTAGAAGATAGGCGACCTGCTTCTAATGCTGATCCTTACAAAGTAATAAACCTTATAGTTTCTAGTATAGAAAACGAAGAAGGTTGGGATGCTAACGGAAGTCCTATAACATGAGTATTGAAGCACTACTAGAAAAGGCAAGTAAAGCCTATTACGAAGGAACTCCCATCATGGAAGATTGGGAGTTCGATGCTATTTCTAGTAGGGCTAAGATCAATAAAGTTGGTTATAAAACTAAAGATGGTGTAAAACATATGCACAGACTTTATAGTTTACAAAAAATATTTGTAGGAGAAAAACCACCAATCACAAACACAGTTTTAATTGAAACACCAAAATTAGATGGTGCTTGTATTAGCTTACTTTATAAAGAAGGTTATCTAGTACAAGCTCTAACTAGAGGAGATGGTATCGAAGGTATCGATATTACAGATAAGATTTTTAATTCCCCAATAGTTCCAAATGAATGTGAAAACATTTCGCTGGAATGGAATCCAGATGATATCTGGATGCAGGTCACGGGAGAAGTCGTAGCTCCAAAAACAATACCAAACGCTCGTAATTATGCTGCAGGGGCACTAAACCTGAAAGATAATGACGAGTTCAACTCCCGTGACCTGACTTTTGTAGCATATGATGTTAAGTGGGATAGTGATCTTCCTAACTCAAATTGGGGATACTTAGATGATATGACAATGCTACGCATATTTGGATTTAATACAGTCGTAGATAGTGAGTGGGAACAGTTCCCTCACGATGGCAGAGTGTTTAGAATCAGAAACAATACAGAATTTGAAAAACTGGGGCATACATCGCATCATCCTCGTGGTGCATATGCCCTCAAGGAACAACAACAGACGAAGCAGACAATTTTAAAAGATGTAATTTGGCAGGTTGGAAAAAGCGGACAGGTATCGCCAGTAGCCATACTAGAACCAGTCGAAATTGGAGGAGCGGTCGTAAGGCGTGCAACCCTTCATAACATTGCATTTATCGAAGATTTAGGATTAGAGATTGGTTGTGGAGTCGAAATAATTAGATCAGGAGAAATTATCCCTAGAATTGTAGGGGTAGTCGGAAAAAATAATTCTTGACAATGATACTCTGATTTGTTATAATATATAAAGTGAAAAAATAAGAGGCAAAATGACAAAAACAATAGTACCACCGACAAACTGTCCAAGTTGTAATTCAATCTTAGATTGGATAAACGATCAGCTCTTTTGCATGAACGAGACTTGTCCAGCTAAAAACTCAAAACAGGTGGAGCATTTTGCCAAAGCACTAAAAATAAAAGGTCTTGGACCAAAAACAGTTGAAAAATTAGATCTAGATAGTATAAATAAAATTTATGATATAGATTTTAACTATATAGAAAAACAACTTGGTTCTAGCAAGTTAGCTGAGAAATTAGTTAATGAGATAGAAAAGAGTAAAAGTTCTAGTTTACAAACACTTTTACCTGCATTTTCTATTCCTCTTTTTGGCAGAAGTGCTGCCGAAAAGC